>ENA-UOOK01000209-UOOK01000209.1-fermentation-metagenome-genome-assembly--contig:-NODE-209-length-74517-cov-6.253592_pt1 | contig 74517 bp, 67 predicted proteins | sample MGYA00245777_ERZ724023 | MGnify/ENA primary metagenome ERZ724023 (study PRJEB28704, sample SAMN03018312) | fermentation metagenome | biome: anthropogenic terrestrial biome; feature: soil; material...
TATCAATTTACAAATAACTGTACTTTTGTTCAGCCCCTCCCGGGGCTGATCTCACTTACTTGTTCGCTTTCCGTGGGTTTCAACCCACGGTAGCACTGTGCGAACTGGCTAAAGCCCCGAAAGGGGTGTTATTTTATTAACTAAACGGCATTAACTCATAATTATAATAATGAATAGATTTTTTGCTTTTTCTTACCCAAATTATAAACTCAGTAGAATGAGTGAAATATCTGCAAGAAAGATTTGGTTGTGGGTTTGTCTTTGCCCAAGTAATGCAGTTCAGAATTTTATATTTCAACTATTTGCTTCAATACGAATAACTCTTGATAATATTTCTTGTACTTCTATCTCAAATGTTTTCATAACTTATTTTTTTATATTTCCCTCGCCCCGAAAATTCAATAATTCCTTTATCTCTTAAAATCTGAAGTTGTTGCCTGATTTTGTCTTTTATAAAGTTATTATTGGGATATTTAAGTTTTAGCTTTTGCTCAAATTGATAAACTTCATCAAGAGTAAAAGTGTTATTATTAATCAAATCTATACAATTCATTATGTCAAGAATCCAACCTTTTGCATCTTTACCTTTATTCCTTAGAAATAAAGTTTTATTGAATGTTTCTTTAACTATTTCTCGGTTAATCGGTTTTGCATCTTTAATTAAAAAAACTTTTCCGGCATTTGCGACCTTAGAAATATCGATATTACATCCAACCCAACCTGCTCGTCTTGCTGTTTCAGCTAATGGCTTTCGCTTAATAATAATTTCAGAAGTAAAAAACTGCTTGGGTATAATCAGAAAATTGTTAACTGTCCGTTGTTTAGTATAAGTAAGAAAGAAAAAATTTGGATTATTATCTGAATTAATTCGCTCAATCATTGTAGAATAAGCACCATCCGAAATTGTATCTTTAAGTTTTCCGGTTTTGCTCTTCAACTCAAATTCTTCTTTACATTTTTGACAATAGAAATCTGCAACGGGACGATTATTTTCAAATTCATTTAGAGGCAAATCTCCGCAACTTGGGCAATATTAATTATTTAATACCCAATTCTCTGTCAATAATCTTGCTATTTGAGAATTGCTTGTGTATCCTTCTGCTAAGTTTATATTGAGCGCTAAATTCATTTTAAGCCGCTGATTTAAGTTCCCAGTCTTTGCAGTCGTTTGTTGAGTTGACGCAGTCTGAAGGTCTCGAAGTAGCGTATTATTCTTCGGAGGATGTCCAGGTATAGCGTTAGGTAGAGTAATGCTATTCCGAGCCACATCACGATGACATTGAATACCGGAGTAGGGATATTTATTGGTCCAAACTTCTTGGATGCGGCATAAAAATGCGAGCGCCCCCATTTGCCTTTAGCTTCTTTATAAACGGGATGCTTTTTCTGGATAAAAGTATTGTCGATAAATTCAAACTGCCTCACCTCTCTGCGATCGAGCATCCAGTCGGCAAGGGCCTCATTAAAATACTCCTGTTTTAAACGGATAACTTCTTCTAATGATGAATTATTTACCATCTCTTCTATCTTAGCATCTTTCAAGGAAGAGTAATATTGAAATTTTCTGTTGTATTCGGTCTGTTTGCCCGAAAGGAAACTCTTGATTTTAGAATGTACTTTGTCGTCGTACTGCTCCGGCAGTCTCCCGAGGATGCTCTCGACAGTCTCGTTGTGCTCTTTTGCTTCCATCTGCTTAAAGGCTGCGGTCAGGGGAGCGGAATATTCATCTACCCTGGCCTGATCACCACGTTGCAGAGCCCACAGGCAGGCATCGTTAAGCTTGTTAAGCTCCGGAATCAGAGTGCTGCTATAATACGAGCTGCGGCTCATCTCCTGTTCTGCCTCGAAAAAGTGCTTCTGATAGCGGTTGTTCTTAAACTGAGCTACCGCAAGAGCCTCATACGACCATCGCGTAACCATCACATCGCCAATGCGCGGCACGAACTCTTTGGAAGTGACGGAATTATGCAGCTTGTCGAAGCTGACAATAATGCCGCTAAATAGCAGGTGAGGTACCAGGATTAGGGGAATCAGGATGTAAATAGCAACCACAGAGTTTAAACCGCTGCTGATATTTAGTCCAAGCATATTGGCAAAGCATGCCGTTGAAAAGATAATCGCCCAGTATTGAAAGGTAAGCCCTTTTATTTCAAGGATATAATTGCCGATTAAAACAAAGCTGAGCGATTGTATGGCTGAAATAATAAAGAGCACAAAGACCTTGCTGTTTAAGAAGCTAAAGCGGCTTAGGTTAAGGAATGACTCGCGCTGTCGCAGCCGCCGGTCACGTATTATCTCTTCGGCACTGACGTTGAGGCCTATAAAGAGAGCCACCACAACGCTCATAAAGAGATAGGCAGGGATATTCACATTTTCAGAGAAAATGTAGAGATTGGGGTCTCCCTCTGAACCGGCCAGAAATTTTATAAAGAAGGCAAGTATTACGGCTAAAATAGGAGCCTCCAAAACATTTATGGCAAGGTATTGCTTGTCTTTAAGCTTAGAGAGCGCATCGCGCATGGCAAAGATGCTGAACTGTTTCCTGCGATTCGGTATTTTAAAATGGTTCTTAGGAAGCAATTCTTTCTTATCGAGGTCGCGCTTTTCTTTCCACTCAAATTTACTCTCGAAATTTTCCAAATATAAGGAGTACCACTCTTCAGGACTGACTTTTCGTTTTCTTATCAGCTTACCATAGGGGTTGACAATTCGGGCCTCTACAATTCGCAGCGGTTGCTCGGTCTTTACATTCCCGCATACGTAACACTCCCTCTCTTCAGGGTTTACATAATTGGCTTCGCGCTTGAAATAGGCTATCGCATCGATTGGATTGCCGTTATAGATAATGCGGCCGCCCTTATCTATCATCAGCAGTTTATCAAGCAGCTTGTAAAGGTCGGATGATGGTTGATGAATATTAATCACAACCAACTTCCCTTTTAGTACCTGGCGCTTCAAAAGAAGTATTACCTTTTCCGAATCCATGGATGAGAGCCCTGAGGTGGGCTCATCAACAAACAAGATAGAGGGCTCACGTATAAGTTCGAGGGCTACATTAAGCCGCTTACGCTGACCTCCGCTGAGAATTTTATTTAATGGAGATCCTACTACCAGGTCACGTGCTTCAACCAGGTCGAAATCCTTCAAGGCCTCTTCGACCCGCTCTTTAATTGCCTCTTTGGAAAGGTCGCTGAAGCACAGACGGGCGTTAAACCACAGGTTCTCGAATACGGTCAGTTCCTCTTTTAGAAGGTCGTCCTGCGGCACATATCCTATCAAGCCCTTGAGCGCCTCTTTGTCTTTATGCAGCTCGTAGCCGTTTATTATTATCCTTCCCGAATTGGGCTTCAGATTACCGTTAAGCAGATTTAACAGCGTTGACTTACCCGTGCCGCTGCCTCCGATGATGCCAACCAGCTGCCCCGAGCGTCCCGTGAAGCTGAAGGGATGGATGGCAACAAGATTATTGTTGAATTTATAACTTAGGTCAATGGCTCTGTAGGAAATACGGCCTGATTCTTTGTGATGGATAAACTGCTCGGATACGCGGGTGTGATACACGGGCGGCATCCTTGAGGTCTTAATAACGGAGCCGACGGCAAGGGTGTAGGCTCTGTCGCGTTCGACCTTATGTCCGTTCAGGTAGAGGTTCCTGTCGCCCGAATATCTGAAGATATAAGAGTTTGTGCTGCTTACATGCAATATCCAGACTTCAACCTGCTGCGGAGGATTATAGAGAATTTTAATATCGGGATGAGGCTTTTCATTCTCCCCGGTAACCAGCAATAGCTCAGTCTTATCGGGCACTTGTAAGGGCTCCAGGAGAATAAAGCTCTTTAAATTCTGATAATCGGAAGGCTCAATTTTAAAGCGATCTGCCAGAAGGTCAACCATTCTAACCTCGTCCTCACCTATATCTTCGTCCTTTTTCAGGAAATCTAAAAGTTGAGAAAAAAGAACAATTTTAGGTTCTTGTTCAAGTTCGGCATTGATTTTAGTGGCTATAGTGAGAATTCTGGAAACGTTGGCACTTGATTGCTTATCCTTAAGCTGTTGATTTGTGCTGCCTACTTCTGAGTGATAACGATTAAGATATACCTCAAAACGACCCAGGTATTGCTCTACATACTCGTTGCTGAATTGTTTCGACAGGAAATCCCGGACAAGAGAATATGCCCTACCCGTTTGCCTCTCCTTGCGTATATCCGTAAGAAGTGCAAATAGCTGCATCAGCGCTTCCAGCAGGGTTTCACTCATGTCTTTCAGCGAGTTTTAAGGTGATCATAATAAGTCTGTTCAGGATCCCAAAGACCCTAAATCGGATTGGTTTTATCGCGTGAAGATAAGAAAAAATCCAATGCAAACTTATAATGTACGCTCAATACCCATCTCGAGACCTGCCAACTCTGACAATCCTTTTAGTCTCCCAATCAGAGGATAACCGGGATTGGAATCCCGATTATAATCATCAAGCATTTTTATGCCATGATCGGGTCGTACAGGCATTCTGCTATCCTTCCTGCCATCTTTAATTCTCCTTTTTTGCTCGATTAGCAGAGCCTTTACCACTTCGTACATATCAACAACGCCGTGAATATGCCCGTACTCGTGGAAGCAGCCGTCGGGCAGAAGCACATTGTTACGCAGATGAAGGAAGTGGATGCGATGGCCTACCGACTTGATTATGTCAACAAGTTTATCGCTGCTGCGCACCGATAAGGAACCGGTACAAAAGTTTATACCATTGGAGATGGAGTCGTACTGCTCAACTATCCATTCAAAATCTTCCTTTGTACTGACTATACGGGGAAGTCCCAAAACCGGGAAGGGAGGGTCGTCGGGATGAATGGCCAGATTAATGCCGCTTTCTTCGGCAACCGGCACCACGTCTTTCAGGAAGAGTGATAAGTGCTCCCTGAGTTTGTTTCTGTCTATCCCCTTGTAAGTGTCGATAAAGCTCAAAAACGCTTTTTTGTAGTCGGGAGTTGAACCATCCACTACTCCGTCTATAAAGCCCTGGGTGACCACTATTATGTTGTGGGCAAGCGTTTCGGCTTCATCTTCACTCATAGTCTTGTAGCGCTCGCGTGCTTTTTCAACTATTTCTTCGGGATAGTCGCCTTCTGCTCCAGGGCGCTTCAGAATAAAGGCATCGAAAGCGACAAAGGTGGGAAAATCGAAATACATAACTTCGCCACCCGAGTCAAGCTTGTAGTTAAGGTCGGTTCTGACCCAGTCCAATACAGGCATAAAGTTGTAAACAACTATATCAATGCCGCATTTGCCAAGATTGCGTAAGGACTCCCGGTAGTTTGCTATAAGCCGCGGGCAGTCGGCCGAACGGATTTTTATTCCTTCCGAGACGGGAAGGCTTTCGACAACACTCCAGCGCATGCCGTGGGCTTCGATCTTGTTTTTTAGCTTCATAATCTCGTCCACCGGCCATATCTCTCCATTGGGAATATGATGCAGAGCTGTTACCACGCCCTCAATGCCCATCTGTTTTAAATCCGACAGCGTAACCGGATCTTTATCGCCAAACCAACGCCATGTTTTTTCAAAGGCCATAATTGCTATTTTATGTTATACTCCGCTAAAAGCACTGAAGCCACCGTCAACCGGGATTATTGCCCCTGTAATGAAACTGGCTTCGTCGCTGCACAAAAACTGAACTATCCCGTTTAGCTCGGTGATATCACCAAAGCGCCTCATCGGTGTTCTTGCCAAAACTTTCTTGCTCCTGTCTGTCAACGAGCCATCAGGGTTTATTAGTACTCCGCGATTTTGGTTTCCTATAAAGAACCCGGGGGCAATAGAGTTGACCCGTATCTTTTCGCTGAATTTCAAGGCCATTTCCATTGCCATCCACTTGGTGAAAATATCAACGGCCGTTTTGGCTGTCGAATAGCCCGGTACGCGCGTGATTGCCGAATATACGGCCATGGAAGATATATTTATTATGCTTCCTTTACCTTGCCTGGCCATGGCTTCGCCAAAAACAATAGAGGGATAAACTGTGCCGTTTAGATTCAGGTCGTTTACCTTATTAAAATCTTCAAATTTCATATCGAAGATAGTCTGGTCTTCGCGCAAGGTCGCACCGGGCATATTTCCGCCGGCCACGTTAATTAGCATATCTATGCTTCCCCACTTGTCAAGAATCCTCTGTCTGACATCTTTCAAACTTTCGCGGTCAAGAACATTGCAGGTAAGGCCTGCAACCTCTCCCAGCTCCCTGAGTTCAGCTAATTTTTCATCTATTGCTTCCTGACGTATGTCTAAAATTACCACTTTCACTCCGGCTTCCAGAAGTGACCTGGCAATACTGCTCCCTAAGACTCCGCCACCGCCTGTTACTACTGCCACTCTTCCGCTAAGATCAAATTTTTTATTGCTCATATCCAATGATTTTAATAGTTCATATCCTTGATGTCTAACTGCCCTGGGCTTTATCCGGGTGAGGATTAGCTTAATATATTTACAAATTTAGATGTTTTGTCAAGCCAAAACAAATAGTAAATTTGCAACTACTTATATTTATTTTGCCTAAATGCAAAAGCGCAAGGAATCAATTATGCACGAGCAGGTGCTTGTCGCCGGACAGAGCGCCGTCAAAGTTAAATGGAATGATTTTCCTCATTTCACTTTTCCATGGCATTTCCATAGCGAAATGGAAATAGTATATGTTCTAAAAAGTGAGGGAACGCGATTTGTAGGTGATAGTATGGAGCGCTTTGGCGAAGGTGATTTGGTTCTTGTCGGAAGCCAGTTGCCCCATTACTGGAAGAATGACCTGGAGTATTACGAGTCGCATTCTCAACTGCGCGTGAACGCCGTTGTGGTGCAGTTTGCAGGCGACTTTATGGACAAGGCCATACAAGCTTATTCGGAGATGAGCCATATAAAGGAACTTTTTGTACGGGCTGCCTCCGGCGTTCATTTTACCATGCCTGAAAATCGTCGCTTATGCGAGATGGTTAAGGCTCTTTACCATTTTCAGGGCTTTGAACGGATACTTCAGCTTCTTAAGGTTCTTGATGCGATGGCTAAATCTAAGTCATACAGGCTTTTGGCAGCTAGTGATTACAAACCCGGAGCTATGAGCGGGGCAGATTATCGCATCGAGAAGGTTCTGAATTTTATTAATCTTAATTACACCCGTGATATATCACTTGCCGCGATTTCCGGCCAATTCGGTATGAATGGCTCTGCTTTTAGTCGCTTTTTTAAGCAAAAAACCGGGAAAACCCTTGTGCGCTATGTAAATGAGATGCGTATTGGCTATGCCTGTAAGCTTCTTCAGGAGCGTTCACTTTCAGTATCACAGATTTGCTATGAATGTGGTTTCAACAATATCTCTAATTTTAACCGCTTTTTTAAAGAAAGGATGGGAGTCAGCCCGCGTGCGTATATTGCAGCAATTCAGTAGTTTAACCTTTTTGTTTCTGTTTTGTTCTATCCTTGGTACCTTTTGTCCTACCTGTTTTCCCTGAATTATTATCTCTATTATTGGTTATCTTTGTGTTGTGAGATGGGAAATGATAAAAATCATCATTTATTTTGTTGAAATATTTTAAGGACAGATAATATATAAGTTTGTTAATAATGAATAGAACAGAACTATTACATAAGGCTGTGCAGCAGCGTATTCTGCTATTGGATGGCGCCATGGGCAGCCTTATTCAACAATATAAACTGACAGAAGAAGGATTTAGGGCAGAGCGCTTCAAAAATCATAAGAGCCCTTTGCAAGGAAATAATGATTTGTTGTCGCTTACCCAGCCCGATATAATCACAGAAATCCATGAAAAATACCTGGAAGCAGGTTCGGATATCATCGAGACCAATACCTTTAATTCAACCCGAATATCTCAGGCCGATTATGGTATGGAGGACGTGGTGTATGAAATGAACAAGACTGCTGCTCAACTGGCATCTAAAGCAGCCGCTAAGTTTTCTACACCGGAAAAGCCGCGCTTTGTGGCCGGCTCGATGGGGCCAACCAACAAAACAGCGTCTTTGTCGCCCGATGTGAATAACCCCGGTTATAGAGCTGTCCACTTTGACGATTTAGCTGAGATATATGCCGAACAGGCGGCCGGCCTGCTCGATGGAGGAGTTGACATCCTTCTTGTGGAAACTGTTTTTGACACTCTAAATGCCAAGGCTGCGCTTTTCGGGATAAATTCCGAGCTTAAGAAAAGAGGCTTAAAGGACTTTCCCATCATGGTTTCTGTTACTGTGGCTGATGCCAGCGGGCGTACCCTTTCAGGTCAGACGATGGAAGCCTTTATAGCTTCTGTTTCGCATGTTAATCTTTTTTCCATTGGGGTTAACTGTTCTTTTGGTGCTTCTGCGCTGCGCGCCTATGTTGAGGAGATAGGTCAGAAGGTGCCTTTTTACATAAGTGCATATCCCAACGCGGGTTTGCCTAACCAATTTGGCGAGTATGATGAAACGCCTGAACAGATGGCTCCCCAAATTTTTGAATATCTTAAGAATGGCCTGGTTAATATTATTGGCGGATGTTGTGGAACTACTCCTCTGCATATTTTAGCCTTCTCAAAACTACTTAAAGATGGCCGTCCCCACGTTCGAACAGTGCTGGAGCCGGCCACGCGACTTAGCGGATTGGAAGCTATATCTATAACCAATAGCTCATTCTTTGTAAATATTGGAGAGCGTACAAATGTGGCAGGCTCAAAAAAGTTTGCCCGTTTAATACGCGAAGAAAAGTATGAAGAGGCTTTATCGGTAGCCCGCGATCAGGTGGAAGGAGGTGCCCAGATTATCGATGTCAATATGGATGACGGCATGCTTGATGCCAAAAAGGAAATGCATACCTTCCTGAATTTGATGGCCTCGGAGCCTGAAATTGCAAGGCTTCCCGTGATGATTGACTCTTCCCGTTGGGAAGTTCTGGAGGCGGGCTTGAAGTGCACACAGGGCAAGTCGGTGGTTAACTCGATCAGTTTGAAAGAGGGGGAAGAAACCTTCCTTGAGCAGGCAGAAAAAATCAAGCAATACGGCGCTGCCGTTGTGGTTATGGCCTTTGATGAAGAGGGGCAGGCCGATTCTTTTGAGCGTCGCATCGAGATATGCAGTCGTGCCTACAAGCTACTTACTGAAAAGGTGGGATTACCGCCTGAGGATATAATTTTCGACCCTAACGTTTTGGCTATTGCCACAGGAATTGAGGAACACAATAATTACGCTGTTGATTATATTAAAGCTACACGCTGGATAAAGGAGAATCTGCCCCACGCTAAGATTAGCGGGGGAGTGAGCAATCTTTCATTCTCCTTCAGGGGCAACGACACCGTGCGGGAAGCTATTCACTCCGTATTTTTATATTATGCTATTCAGGCGGGGATGGATATGGGAATTGTAAATCCCGGGATGTTGCAGATCTACGACCAGATAGAGCCTGAATTGCTCGAATTGGTTGAGGATGTTGTGCTTAACAGGCGCAGTGATGCAACGGAGCGACTTATAGAAAAGGCCGAGAGTTACAAGAAAGAGAAAGATGGCGCAGTAGTTCATGACCGTGATGCCTGGCGTAAGGATACGCTTGAAAAGCGGCTTCACCACAGTCTGGTCAGAGGGATTGCCGATTATCTGGAGGAAGATCTCGTTGAAGCACGCGGAAAGTATGAGTATGCCCTTGATATTATAGAGCAGCCGCTTATGGATGGGATGAATATAGTCGGAGAGCTCTTTGGCTCGGGCAAAATGTTCCTCCCCCAGGTAGTGAAGACTGCGCGTGTGATGAAGAAGGCTGTGGCATGGCTTCAGCCCTTTATTGAAGAGGAGAAGAGCATTGCCGGCGATAGCTCGCGCGCGGGTCGTATCCTGATGGCTACGGTAAAAGGTGATGTGCATGATATTGGTAAGAATATTGTCGGGGTGATTTTGGCTTGTAATAACTATGAGATTATCGACCTTGGCGTTATGGTTCCTGCCGATAGGATATTACAGGAGGCCTTGAATAATGATGTTGATATAATTGGACTTAGCGGTCTTATTACTCCTTCACTGGAAGAGATGGTTAACGTTGGTCGTGAGATGGAACGCCGTAATATGAAATTGCCTCTTATGATTGGCGGTGCAACCACTTCAAGCGTGCATACGGCTGTTAAGATAGATCCTGTTTATTCAGGTCCTGTAGTCTATGTCAAGGATGCTTCACAAAGTGCCCAGGTGGTGGCTTCCCTAATGTCGCAACGTGACAGAGATGATTTTGCCCAAAAGGTAGCTGCTGATTATGAGCAGCTTCGCAAGGCAAATGCCAACAAGAAGGAGAGGAAATATCTGTCGATTGAAGATGCACGAAAGAAAAAATTCGATATTGATTGGAACGAAGATCTTGTGGTAAAGCCTCGCCAGTTGGGGATTCAGGTGTTTGAAGATTATTCAATTGGAGATATTATTCCTTTTATCGATTGGACTTTCTTTTTTCATGCCTGGCGACTCACGGGAAGCTTTGAAGATATAGATTTCGTGAAAGATGAGCTTACGAAGTCTGAATGGCTAAAGCGCTTTAGCAATGAAGACTCAAAGGCGAAAGCCGAAGAGGCGCTTAAGCTTTATAAAGATGCAAAAGACATGTTAGCGCGTATGGAAAAGGAGAAGATGGTGATCCCGCGCGCTATCTTTGGGTTGTTTCCTGCAAATGCTGTGGGTGATGATATAGAAGTTTATGACCCTCAAGGCAGCGGAGATGTAGTGGCAGTGTTTCATAATGTACGCGAACAACAAGACAAGCCCGGGAAGGAGCATTTTTATTGCCTCTCTGATTTTATCGCGCCTAAAGAATCCGGAATCACTGATTATATCGGAGGTTTTGCCGTATCGGCCGGACATGGTTTAGAGCCATGGATAGAGAGCTTTGAGAAGGATGACGATGATTATAATGCCATTCTTGTGAAGGCTCTGGCCGACCGTCTTGCTGAAGGCTTGGCAGAGCTTATTCATTTCCGGGTTCGTAAGGAGTATTGGGCTTATGCCCCCGACGAGGAGTTTGACCATGCTAATCTGATACGTGAGAGATATCGCGGCATCCGCCCTGCTATGGGCTATCCTGCAAGTCCCGACCACAGCGAAAAGCGTATTCTTTTCGACCTTCTTAAAGTCGAAGAAAGAGTAGGGATTACGCTTACCGAGCATTTTAGTATGTATCCCAACGCAGCTGTCAGTGGTCTGTATTATGCTAATCCTAAGGCTATCTATTTCGGTGTTGGAAATCTTCAGAAGGATCAGGTAGAAGATTTGGCACGACGTAAAGGTGTGAGCCTTGAAGAGATAGAAAAATGGTTGCCCTCAAATTTGGCATATAAATAATTAAGGTATAAAATAATGAAAACAGCAGCCCAACTCATACGAGAACTTGAAAAGCCCGGCTTTTCGTTCGAGTTGTTGCCTCCTCTCAAAGGCAACAGTATTAACGGTGTTTATAATACCATAGAGCAGTTAAAGGAATTTAATCCCCTCTTTATTAATATTACCTCACATAGGGATGAGGTGATTTATCGCGATATCGACAAGGGGCTTTTTGAGCGAAGAATTACCCGCAAGCGTCCCGGAACGGTGGCGGTGGCTGCTTCAATTCAACATCGCTACGGCATCAAGGTTATTCCCCATATTATTTGCAGTGGATTTACTAAAAGCGAGACCGAATATGCTTTGATTGACCTGAATTTTCTTGGTATTCACGATCTGCTGCTTTTGCGCGGTGACAGACCCGACAGGAAGTCGCCCCTCGTTGAGTTGCAGGGCGAGCGCAACGAGCATGCTATTGATTTGATTAAGCAGGTTAACAGTATCAACAAGGGAGTGTTTCTGGATGACACTCAGGCGGATGCCTTTGAGACACCCTTCAGCTATGGCGTGGCAGGTTACCCCGAGAAGCATGAGGAAGCACCCAATATCGATTCGGATATTTATTGGTTGAAAAAGAAGGTGGAAGCCGGGGCTGAATATATTGTAAGCCAGATGTTTTTTGATAACTCAAAATATTTTGAGTTTGTAAAACGCTGCCGCGACGCGGGCATTACTGTTCCTATTGTCCCGGGGCTTAAGCCGCTTACTTTCCTAAATCAACTAACTGTGCTGCCCAAGATATTTCACGTGGATATTCCCGAGGCTTTTGCAAAAGAGCTTCGGCGCTGCAAAAGCGACGAGGAGGCTGCCTCGGCAGGTGTTGAGTGGACTATTATGCAGGCAAAAGAACTGCTTTCGGGTGGTGTTAATCTGCTTCACTTCTATACGCTTATGGCCACGCGCAGTGTTAAGGAGGTGGCAGCAGCTATTTATTAGACGGACTATGGATCCTGAGAAGGCATATAGCAAAGCTGCGGCTCTCTGTGCACGAAATGAGCAGTGCAGCTCAATGATTCGTGAGAAGCTGCTCAGGTGGGGCATTGAGAGTGCCGACGCAGAAAAAGTTATCAGTCGCCTGATCGAGGAGAAATTTATAGACGATCATCGCTATGCCGGTTTTTATGCCAGAGACAAAGCGCGTTTTAATAAATGGGGAAGGACTAAGATTGTTTGGCAGCTCAGAAAAAAGTCCATCCCCGATGAAATTATTAACGATGCTATGGGCACCATTCCGGATAATGATTACAAAGAGAATCTGGCCAGCCTCTTAATGCAGAAAAACCGGCAGATAAAAGAAGATGACCCTTATAAACGTAAGGCCTCATTGATACGCTTTGCCGCCTCACGCGGCTTTAGCTATGAAGAAATAGAGAAGGCATTGCGGCAGATTAGTGCTGAATAGCAGTTTGTAACTGGCATGCAATAACGGTTATAAAGAAGACAATGTTTTCACCAAATAAAACACCCGGTCAAGATTTGGGCATTATTTCTTTATCTATTTTCCCACAGTTCCGGGTCACGGCTAGTATGCAATACAGCAGAAACAATAACCGTCTTGTTGACCTCGTCGATGGTATAATGAACCATGTAAGGGAAGACATTAAAACTGCTGTATGCACATCATCGTAACGAAGATTAAATGCCGTGGGGTTTTGACTGATAAGACGGACTTTTTCCCTGACTTCTGCCGTGAATCTTTTATCAAGTCCTTGACTCTTTTTGTTGTACCAAAGAGCAGCTTCGCAGACATCCTGTTTTGCCAAAGGCAGGATGATAGCCTTATACATCACAGTTCATTTTCTATATCATCCATAGCAGAATCAAAGTCGAGAGCAGAACCAGGATCTTTACGGTAATCATCGATGCGTTCCCTTACTACCTTCTTGTGCCAATGTGGTATAGTAACATCCTCTTCCTCAAGTCCTTTGTACTTGTTCTTTAAATTATTCCACTCGTTAATTGGAATGAAAACTCCTGTGGTTTGCCCTTTGCTGTCTGAAATATATTGTAAGTTCATAAGCGCTAAATTTAAAGATGCACATGCTGACTATTGGCAAAGATAAAGAATAATAAGGCGAAATGAAAACTCTAAACCTCTGATAGTTCATGAATAGGATAAGGGAAATGCTGTGTTGAATTTTCCGCTCGGCAAAGTTTTCAACTTCGTCGAATCTTTCCCGGCAGTTTGTCGCTCGGCTCTGCCGCTTGGTTTACCAAGAACTGCCATTGTCCCAAAGCAAAAAAGCGTTATCTTTATTTTTGTAGTCACGAGACTACAGAGGTTGGAACGACGGAATTTTAAATTCCGCGGAGCGGGGGTAAAGCTTTGCCAAACGTTCCAACTCCGCTTCTATGCTTCTTTTGAAATAGAGATTGCTCATTATTGGGCAATTTTGAAGTTCAACTTCATTTTTGTCAAACGTAGTGATAAAAAATCAATCTTGCATTGGTATAACGCATATCTCCGTTGTCCGGTAAACCGGAATATCATTGATTTCGTATCTTTCTACCAATATTTTGTGCCTATCGGCATATGTTATAAGGTTATTTGAATTACATCTGATTAGTGAATCGCAGCCCGCTTGGCTTCGGCTTCTTCTAAGATTTTTGAAGGTCTGAAGGTGAAGACAATGCCGGGCAGAGCGCATAGTGCTGAAGCGGTGTAAAATAGAAGGCTCAAAGCCAGTGCTGAACCGGCATTAATGCTCAGATATTGAGCGCCCCATACAAATACCAGCTCACGGGCGCCGATTCCTCCAAGGGTGATGGGCAGCGAGCCTGCTATTGATGAGAGGAAGAAGAGGAAAATATAGACGTCATAGAAGCCTTTAGCTTCTGCATCCAGCGAACTTAAGATTAAAACTGCTGCAAGCATCTGCAGCCCCTGAACTACAACTGCCCATGAGATAACCTGAAAATAGGCCGGTAGCAAGCGACGATTGAATAATCTTAAAAAGAGATAAAAAGCTGCCGCTACCAGAGGGATAGCCGACCATCCCCAGTTCTTATATGGAATGTTGTAATCAAGCAGGGGAATTAAGATTAACAGGAATACTACAATTACCGAAAGGCCGCTGACTCTATCAGATAATATGGCTCCTATGGTTGATTTGATATCCCTTTTAAGATGTTTTCCTATGAGATATACTTTATACCCGTCTCCTCCAACTCCACCGGGCAAAAATAGATTGTAAAAAAGCCCAAGCCAATAGAGTTTTAGATTCTCTTTGTGTGAAATATCAATCGGGACGCGTTTGAATAGCACCTTAAGCCTAAAGGCTGCAGCAAGCTGTGATGCCGTGTAAGTCGCAAGGGCTGCAAGTAGCAGAAGGATGTTGGCATTTTTAATCTTATCTGCTATTTCACGCAAATCGATGCGGGAAAGAACGTAATAAATGGCAAGGCCACTTATTACAACTTTTAAAATATTGCCTACAACTTTTTTCCAGTTCATCGATAAGGTTTAGCCCCCAAAAATAGCACTTTTTTCTTAGCTTGTTATAAATGCTAAATTCTATTCTGCTATACCCTAACAAGCTAAGTGCTATTATACAAGCATCATTTCGGCCAGCTCGTCTTCATAGAAGAAAGACTCTCGCCCCACAGCGGGTTCTAAATCATCAATCCAGCGCGCCTCGGGGTTGTATCGAGCAAAGAATGGACGTGTTGCCCAATCACTGTTTCTTCCCTGGATAAATTCAAGGACAAACACTTTTTCTCCTTTTATCTCGCTAAGACCTGCAACACGTACTTTGCCCGGGGTGCACGACATGGAGGGACCCCTTACCGTACGGGCTATGCCGCTTACTTGCGAGTAAGCCTTACGGAAAATATCCCAGGCACGACCCAGATTAACGCTGAAATACTCTTGTGCGCCGGTGTCGCGTGCTATAAACATATAGTAGGGTATCATTCCCAGTTGTACTTGTTTTTTCCACATCCGGGCCCATATATCCGCACGGGCGTTGATATGGTTGAGAAGGGGCGACTGCGTGCGAATCTGTGCGCCTGTCTCTCTGATAAGTTTCACGGCCTTTTTCACCGCGTCGCTGCTTAATTCTTGTGGGTGGTTAAAATGAGCCATAAAGGAAAGAGATTTTCCTGCTGAAGTAACTTTGCGGAAGGTGGCCAGAATTTCATCAGCATCATTATCGCTAAGAAAGCGGTAGGGCCAGAATGACAGTGATTTAGACCCAATCCTTATGTTTTGAAGATGAGGGATATCGGCATCCAAAAGCGCGCTGATATAAGTGTCTAATACAGAGGCTTTCATAACCAGGGGGTCGCCGCCGGTAATAAGTATATCTGTGATTTCCTCATGCTCACGAATATAGCTCACTATATTGTCTATCTCTTTCATGGCAAACTTAAGGCTGTCGGTAGCAACAAATTGCGGCCAGCGAAAACAGAAGGTGCAATAAGCGTGACAGGTTTGCCCCTGTGAAGGGAAGAAAAGCAAAGTCTCCCTGTATTTATGCTGTGCCCCGGGAAGTTTCTCCCCATTCAGCTCGGGCACATTATGAGACTGCCCGGCGGGGTGCGGATTGAGCTGTTGACGTATATGATTGGCAGCTTCTTTAATTTCCGAATCCGGGGCTCCATTATCCATCAAAGTTGCAATACGATTGTAATGCTCGGGACGAAGCATCCCTCTTTGAGGAAAGTTGAGGATAAACAAGGGATCTGTCTTGTAGTTATCCCAATCGATAAGCTCATTGACGACGTAATTGTTTGTTTTGAAGGGCAAGACCTTTGCGACAACTTCTATGTCGCGTAAATCCTCCTCCGATACTTTGTTGATTTGCGCAATCTGTCGGTAATTACGTGCTGTATAAATTTGATAATCCATATCCATGATGTGTTTATATGTAAATAATTAAATATGTCTGAATAATAGACCCGCCAACTACTGGAGACCTGGACGTCTGTAAGTAGAAAGTGCCCGATAAACTGCTTCTGTTATTATTCTCCGGTGCTTCCCGGTGGCTCGCGTCAAATGCCGCTTGTTACAAATAGACCCTGCTTATCGCGGGTTTCAAGACCGATGATTTATAAAAATACTCCTTCCATCGTTCAGAGAGATATTGCAAATTTTTAGATTTTCAACTCGCGTAGTTCAAATATAAGGAAAAATCATGAGGGCTACAAGAGCGATTTCCATCGCGGGTAGAATTAATGCCATCCGGATTTGCGTTTCGCGTCCTCTTTAGCCTATTATTAAACCGATTGGAGTAGGATAATAAAAAAGCAGAAAAAAGGTTACAAAGTCTTATCTTATAAGCTCCGTACGGTTGGTATCAAGCTTTACGAAAATGAAAAGTAAGATTGAAAAGCCCCACAGAGATGAGCCTCCGTAGCTGAAGAAAGGTAAGGGAATCCCGATTACCGGGGCAAGCCCTATAGTCATACCAATATTGATTAGAAGGTGGAAGAAGAATATTGATGCGACGGAATATCCGTAAATACGGCTGAAGGAGGAGTGCTGACGCTCAGCCATAAATATCAGGCGCAAAAGCAGGGCGACAAAAAGCAAAATAACTGTCGAAGTGCCCATAAAGCCCCATTCTTCACCAACGGTACAGAAAATAAAATCGGTGCTTTGCTCAGGTACAAAGTTGAATTTAGTCTGTGTTCCCTGCAAAAAGCCTTTGCCCGAAAAGCCTCCCGAGCCGATTGCAATTTTTGATTGATTCACATTATATCCGGCTCCCAGAGGATCTTCCTTCAGGCCAAGCATTACCATAATACGTGATTGCTGGTAGTCGCTCAGCACCTTTTCATAAATATAGTCGGAGGAATAGGCAAAGGCCATAGAGCCCCAAAACAGGAGCAGATAGGAAGCTAAAGCACCGTAGCGTCTTAACAAGGCCACGAAGCCCAAATAGACTGAGGCGACTGCCATGCCGATTATTATTGCCGCGAAATGATTGGCCTCTCCGCGCTCAAGAAAAAAGAGAAGTGACAAGCCGTAAACAAAAGCGGCTATTGCCAGTGAGATAAAGCTATGCCTTCTGTACTTCTTAAGATAGAGAAGTATAAAAAACGCCGCGGCTAAAATCAACTCAATCTGATAATTAGGTATAAGCAAGGTGAGGATGAAAATGCCTATAGCAACAATTCCAAATACGAGAACCAGAGGCGACATACCCTCACGGAAGAAGACAAGCAAAAAGGAGAAGAAAACCAGACTGGAGCCCATATCGTTCTGAAGGATGATTATGGCAACGGGAGTGAGCCATACAACCCCGAGGATTAGCAAATCTTGAACGCGTGTGAACGAAAACTGAAACCTGCTTAGCACCCTTGAAATTGCAAGGGCAGTTGACACCTTTGCAAATTCGACCGGTTGAAATCTGAATGAGCCGATTTGAAACCATGAGCGGGCGCTGTTAACCTCCACTCCCGCAAATATGACCACAATTAACAGAAGCGTGGTGATAATATAGAAAACATAGGCAAACTCAACGAAAAACTTACTGTCAATAAGCATCAATACTCCAATGGTGGCAAAGCTGATAGCTATCCATAATAACTGCTTTATGTATTCGCGGGAAAGGTCGAAGACAAACTGCCCCTCGGGGTCGGTATTCGCGGCAAAAATGTTGAGCCACCCAAAAGCTACCAACACCAGGTAGAGTATAACCGTTATCCGGTCAATAGATTTTATTGAGCTATTGCTTCTCATTATTTATCAAATCTAAATCTAATATCCTTTGCTCAAGCCAGGTACGTGAGGGGTGAATACTCTCGCTTAAATACTTCTCTATCATCAGACTGGCAATGGGAGCTGCCGTTGTCGATCCAAATCCGGCATTTTCAACATATACTGCAATGGCAATCTTGGGATTATCCTTGGGTGCGAAAGCTACAAAAATAGCGTGATCTTTGCCATGAGGATTTTGTGCTGTACCTGTCTTGCCGCAGACCTCGATGCCGGGTATCCGTGCTATACGCGCCGTTGCTCCATATTCTCCGGAAACAGCCTGTGCCATTCCCTCGATCACCGGCTCAAAATGTATAGAATCTATCCCGGTATAGTGAATTTCGTTAAAGCGGGCGGGTATGCTATCGTTCTCTATACTCTTAATGATATGGGGGGTATAATAAAATCCTTTGTTCGAGATTGCAGCTGTCATATTGGCCATCTGCAATGGTGTAGTAAGAAGCTCACCCTGACCTATAGATAAAGATATCACCGTTAAGGAGGCCCAGCTGCCGTTGTAAATACGATCATAATAATCGCGTCCTGGAACAAAGCCCCTGTTTTCATTGAAAAAATCGCTGTTGAGACGGTTGCCGAATCCGAAGTTGTTCAGATATTCTTTCCATTTATCCATCCCAATTTTGGGCGATTCAATAAGAGGGTTGTCCAATACAGCCCTGAAAGTGTAGCAATAATAGGCATTACACGAATTGGATATCGACTCAACCAAGTTGAGCGGCGAACGATGTGTGTGGCAGCCAACTGAGATGCCGCGAGCATGGAAGCCGTGGTTGCAGGGAAAAGTAGTCGAGGGGCGGATAACTCCTTCCTGAAGTCCTATAAGAGCCATCACGGTTTTAAAGGTTGAGCCGGGAGGATAGCCCGACATAATAGCCCTGTTGAGCAGCGGAAACAGGCTGTCGTTGGATAGTATGGGAAAGTTTTTGCTTCGTTCGCGGCCCACCAATAAAGCGGGGTCATAACCGGGGCTCGACACCATACTCAGAATTTCGCCGCTTGAAGGTTCTATCGCTATTACGCTGCCAATTTTGTTCTTCATCAGCAGTTCACCATAGCTCTGCAGGTCTATATCCAGCGAAAGGTTTATATCTTTACCTGCAACGGCTGCAGTGTCCATGCGACCGTCGCGCATAGGCCCTTTTTCGCGGCCATGCACGTCAACCATTACGTATCGTGCCCCTTTCCTGCCTCTGAGGAAGCTCTCGTAGCTGTTTTCAATCCCACTGATGCCTGTGTAATCGCCCAGTGAATAATAGGGGTCTTTTTGGAGTCCTGCTTCATTTATTTCGGCTACATATCCGAAAACGTGAGCCGCGTTAGGATACTCGTATTTCCTGACAGTTCTTCGCTGCGCGAAAAAGCCCTTGAAGAGGTAAAGCTTTTCCTGAAAGGAGGCGTATTGAGAGGCGGGAAGCTGCTTGTAAAACACTGAAGGTTTGAATCCTGAAATCTTCCGGGCTCTAACGGCTTTTTTAATATTTTCAAGCATTTCAGTAAGCTCTTCGCGAGGAATATCAAGCGCCTTACTGAACTCGGTAGTGTCAAAGGCGACCACCTCATTGGGCACTACCATAATATCATATACCGGCTGGTTGGATACGACAAGTTTGCCCTTGCGGTCATATATCAATCCACGTGAAGGATATTGAGTTATTTTGCGCTGGGTGTTGTTGTCGGCGTAATATTTATAGGAAGGGTCGATTACTTGCAGCACAAAAAGCCGGATGATGAAAATCAGCCCAACCATAACAAATATGATTCCTATTAATATGGCTCTGTTACTTCTTCCCACGCTGTCTTACTCTTTAGTTCCTCTGCTTATTACTGCCTGCAAACAGCAGTGCAATAAATATAGTTAATAATGTGGCAAGGCTGCTTAGTATGCTTTTCCAAATGGTCGAAAATATATGGTCGAAGGTGAAAACCTCCACGATGTACAAAAACAGATGATGTGCCAAAACTGCCAGAATCGCGTATTTAAAAAACCAACTGAAGCCGAAATGTGAGGGAAGGGGTAAGCTGCCTTTCTCATAACCATCGCGGGGAGCAAACGAGCGCAACAGCAGGGGACGGATAAAAGCCAGGAATACAGTCGCTGATGCGTGCAGCCCGATAGAGTTTAAAAATATATCAATCAGCAGTCCGGTGGTAAATCCTATCAGCATTAACAGCCAGTTGGGTATCTCAACGGGAAGTATAAGAATAAACAAGACGTAAAGCCAGGGGTTGATAAAACCTCCCAGGTTCAGGTTGTTGAGAATAAGAACCTGAACAAGGAAAATGCTTATAAAGCCCAGAATATATCGTCCCAGATTGTCAATCATCGCTTGTTAGTTTTTCCAGTTCGTGCACTTCCTCCTTAGCAGGGACTTCTACTACTTCTACATAACTGAGATTTGTGAAATCAGTCGATAGTTTCACCTTTATCTCATAAAAACCTTCGCCCTCATTAAGTTCATAATCTTCAATTATCCCGATTAAAATATTAGGAGGGAAGATGCTTGAGTAGCCGCTTGTTACAACAGCGTCGCCAATGGTAAAAGGAGCATGCGAAGGGATCTCGTGCAGATAAACATATTGAGGCGACCTGCCGTCCCACTCCAGCGAACCGAAATGATTAGACTCACGCAGGCTGGCTGATACTTTTAACTGGGTGTTGAGAAGCGACATAACCGATGAGTAATTAGCCGAGGAATGACGAACCACCCCTACCAGTCCGCGAGCCGTGATTACCCCCATGCCGGGTTCTATTCCATGCTTGCTGCCCTTGTTGAGCGTAAGGTAATTATGAAATTTGTTGACCGTATTGTTGATCACCTTTGCCGGACGATAAATATAATTCACTCCCAGGTCGGGATTTGAATAGTCGAAACTAAAGCTGTCTTCAACCAGGAAATTGCCGGGCAACTGAGTCCGCAACAGGGCGTTCTCGCGCGAGAGTTCTTCGTTGGCCGTCTTGAGGCTGAAATACTCGGTGAAAGTGCCTGATATCTTCATTATTCCGGCCGCGAAGCGACCGGAAGAATTTATGAAGGTCTGATTATGATGATGATTGTAGCTAATCAGCAGGAAGAAGCTGACAGTCTCGAACAAGAGAAACAGAAAAACCAGATTATGCTTTAATATAAAACGAATAATGTTCCTCATATCGTCGAAACTGATTTCATACTATTGCTGCTGCCTTCTCATAATCAGGATGAGATTGTGCCGCGTTTATCTAATCAGGAATTGAAATTTATTCCTGTTTTTCAGCGCTATCCCTGTTCCGCGTGCGACCGCGTGAAGCGGGTTTTCGGCAATGTGGAAAGGAATATTCAGCTTGTTGGTCAAGCGTTTGTCTAATCCCCTTAGAAGAGCCCCGCCGCCTGCCAGATAGATCCCTTTATTCACGATGTCGGAATAAAGTTCAGGCGGAGTTTGTTCCAAAGCATTCAGAATGGCTGTTTCCATTTTAGAGATGGACTTCTCAAGACAGTGCGATATTTCCTGATATGAGACTGGCACCTCAATTGGCAGGGCTGTCATTTGATTGGGGCCATTCACAATATAATCAGCAGGGGGCTCATCCAGCTCAGGCAGGGCCGAGCCGACTCTGATTTTTATCTCCTCAGCTGTACGCTCGCCTATCTTAATATTATGCTGACGACGCATATACTCGATAATGTCGGCGGTAAGGTCATCACCGGCTATGCGGATAGATTTGTTTGTTACTATCCCTCCAAGTGAGATAACCGCGATTTCGGTAGAGCCACCACCTATGTCAACAACCATGTGACCTTCAGGGGCTTCAACATCCAGACCTATTCCAAGGGCAGCAGCCATAGGTTCGTAAATCATATATACCTCACGACCTCCTGCATGCTCGGCCGAGTCGCGTACAGCACGCAGCTCAACTTCGGTACTGCCTGATGGTATGCAAACACATATAGTTAAAGATGGGGTAAACAAGCGCTTCTTATTCTGATCCATCATCTTTATCATGCCCCGTATCATCTGCTCGGCGGCATTAAAGTCGGCTATTACACCATCTCTTAGCGGACGAATAGTATATATATTGTCGTGGGTCTTTCCGTGCATCTGCCTGGCTTTTTCTCCTATAGCCACAAGCTTGTCGGAGCGCCTGTCCAAGGCTACTATACTGGGTTCATCTACAACAATCTTGTCGTTATGTATGATGATGGTATTGGCGGTACCCAAGTCCATTGCCAACTCCTGAGACAGAAAAGAGAACAATCCCATTGATTAATTATTTAGTGTTTAAAATGTCGGTTTCCGGTGAATACCATAGAAAGCTTATTTTGGTTACAGAAATCTATTGTTTCCTTATCGCGGATTGAGCCTCCGGGCTGTATCACCGATGTGATGCCTGCCTTGTGAGCTATCTCCACTGAATCGGCAAAAGGGAAAAACGCATCGGATGCCATTACTGCCCCTTGCAGTTTAAACCCAAAGGAGCCGGCCTTTTCTATAGCATGTTTCAGGGCATCTACCCGCGAGGTTTGTCCAACGCCGCTGGCTATTAGCTGCTTGTCTTTCGCCAAAACTATAGCATTCGATTTGGAGTGCTTTACAATTTTATTTGCAAAGATTAAGTCTTCTATCTCGGCTTTTGATGGTGATGTGTTTGTAACACTCTCCAGGTCTGATGCGCTTTCGGTTTTATTGTCGCGATCCTGCACTAGCACCCCGTTAAGCAAAGTGCGTGAGAGCTTTCCGTCCTTAATATTTTCTTTCTGGATAAGAATGATACGGTTTTTCTTCTGTTTAAGTACTTCCAGAGCCTCATCACTGTAGCCGGGCGCGATAATTACCTCGAAAAATATCTTATCCATTTCTGTGGCTGCTTCGGCATCCACAACAGCATTGCTTATCAATATTCCGCCAAAGGCTGAAACCGGATCGCCGGCAAGAGCCAGCTCCCATGCTTCACTAAGCTTAGGCCGGGATGCCAGTCCGCATGCGTTGTTATGTTTGAGGATGGCAACTGTAGTCTCCTCAAATTCGGCAATCAGCGATACGGCAGCGTCTATGTCTAAGAGGTTGTTATATGAAATCTCCTTTCCGTGAAGTTGTTCAAAAATTTTGTCCAAATCACCGTAAAAGCTTCCTTCCTGGTGCGGATTCTCGCCATAACGAAGTGCTTTGCGACCGTTAGCTGCTTGCCTGAAAGCCGGATATTGTCCCTTGCTGAAGTAGTTGAAGATGGCGCTGTCGTAGCCCGAGGATACTGCAAAGGCAGCAGTTGCAAATTCCGCCCTGTCTTCCAGCGAAGTCTCGCCATTCTTTTCTTTCAGTATGCCCAGAAGCTTTGAATACTGTTGCTGCGAAGGCACAATTACCACGTCGTTGTAGTTTTTGGCTGCAGCCCTGATTAATGAAATACCTCCAATATCAATCTTTTCGATTATGTCGGCATGCTGAGAGCCTGATGCCACGGTCTCCTCAAAAGGATAGAGATCTACAATTATCAGGTCTATTTCAGGTATGTCATATTGGGTAATTTCTTCCTGATGTTTTTTGCTGTCGCGAATATTCAAAATACCGCCAAAGACTACCGGGTGAAGAGTTTTTACGCGACCTCCCAAAATTGAAGGATAACCTGTAAGAGATTCAACGCTGATTGCAGGAACGCCAAGTTGCTCGATAAAGTTTTGGGTCCCTCCTGTTGAGTAAATAGTAACGCCTTGTTGGTCAAGGGTCTTAATAATATCTTCCAGTCCGTCTTTGTAAAAAACCGATATCAGGGCTGATTTTATTTTTTTTGTAGAACTCATCTCGATACTTTATCTTAGAATAGTCGCAAAAATAAGAAAATAAGAACATTTAACAACCCGGTTGAGCCATTTAATTACATTGATGTTATACCCTTTTCTTAAGTGCGGTATTTGTATGCCTCTAATTAAACCCAAAATTCGAAACTGATGACTGATGACTGATAACTGATTATTAGTGGGAATATGCAATAGATACAACGCTGATTTTCAGGTCGGGAATTGCCAGAAGGGCGTGACAACAGGCTTCTATGGTCGAGCCCGTGGTTATTACATCATCAATTAGCAGGATATGGCTGCCCTGATATTCTTCGGGCTGATTAAGCCCGAAAATAGTATCAACATTCTCCCATCTTTCATATCTGCTTTTGGTAGTTTGTGATGAGTTGTTTATTCTTCTGAACAAGAGAGTGGTATCAACAGGAGCATTTATCAGGGGCGACATACCTTCAGCAATCTTCTCACATTGATTATAGCCTCTTTTTCGCTCTTTGGCAGGATGAAGCGGTACTGGCATTATAAAGTCGGGCCTGGCGAATAGTGATGAGCGGCTTAGCAGCCTTCCGGCTATCTGGCCCAGATAAACGCCGGCTTCGGGCTCGCCCCGGTATTTCATAATTTTAATAAGTTGTTGAAGAGTTTCTCCTTTGCGGTAGAAAAACAAGGAGGCGGCAAACTCTAAGGGCACCCGCCCCCAAAACAGCTGGGCTACTGGGTTGTCGGCAAGGTTTTCATATCCGGTCAGAGCCAGATGGCTGTAGCACTCTTTGCATAAATAGCTTTCGTGATTATAGAGCGGTGAGCAACAGCTAAGGCAAGTGCTTGGATAGATAAGCGACATAAGGCCCGTGACCCACTTACTGCCTGTATTTGTCTGCTCTTTTCTCATAGTTTTTTTGTTGCTTCAAATCCTAATGTCCGGATAATCTTTCTTTTTGTCAAGTTGCCTCGGGCGAGCTTCTTTAATTATCCTTGGTCTTTAACTCTTGAAACCAAAGAAATGCGTATTTTTGAGATTATAAACATAAGAGAGATGCGGGTACATTTTATAGCTATCGGAGGCAGTGCAATGCACAATTTGGCTATCGCGCTAAAGGATAAGGGTTTTGATGTCAGCGGCTCGGATGATGAGGTGTTTGAGCCCAGCCGTTCGCGACTTGCGGCTCACAAGCTCTTGCCGGAAAAAATGGGATGGAAGCCGGAGCTTATTACTTCCGAATTGGATGCTGTCATTTTGGGTATGCATGCCCGCAAGGATAATCCTGAATTGCAGGAGGCAATTAAGAAGGGAATAAAAGTGTATTCCTACCCTGAATATCTTTATGAGCAGAGCAAGGATAAGACCCGTGTAGTGATTGCCGGCAGCCACGGGAAGACGACCATCACCTCCATGCTTATGCACGCGCTTCGCTTCAACGGCATTGAATTCGACTATATGGTCGGGGCTCAGCTGGAGGGTTTTGATACTATGGTGCGCCTCTCCGATACTGCCGCTATTGCTGTCTTCGAGGGCGATGAATATCTTTCGTCGCCCATAGATGAGAGGCCTAAATTTCTGTGGTATAAACCTCATTTAGCACTGATCAGCGGCCTTGCCTGGGATCATATCAATGTGTTTCCTACAGTAGAAAAATATAATGAGCAATTCAGCTTATTTGCTGATTCGATTAGCGAGGATGGCTATCTTACCTGGTTTAAGGATGATGCTGTTTTGCAAACTATAGTGGGCGAAAAGTTAAGGCCTTATACCCATGAAGCCTATGGGGAGCTTGAAACAAAGCAGAAAGGGGATGATAATTTCGTGGTTTATAAGACAAAAGAGTATCAAATTCCTGTATTTGGAGCCCATAATATGCAGAATATGGCTGGAGCCATGAATATCTGCCGCCGACTGGAGCTTAGTGAGGATCAGTTTCTTCGCTCGATGAGCACCTTTAAAGGTGCTTCACGCAGATTGCAGATTTTGGGTCAAAGCGATAATTCCACTGTGTTTTACGACTTTGCTCATGCGCCGTCCAAGCTCAAGGCCAGCGTTGAAGCGGTTAAGCAAAGATATCCCTCACGAAAGCTGATAGCATGTATTGAGCTTCATACCTTTAGCAGTCTCAATAAATCCTTCTTGCCTCAGTATTATGATACGATGAAAAAGGCCGATGAGCCTCTGGTCTTTTTCAGCCCTGAAGTTATTGAGCATAAAAAGCTTCCTGCCATAAATGCCGGTGAAGTTGCCGCGGCTTTTAACATTCCTGAGTCAGCCGTAATCACTTCATCTGAGGTTTTAAAAAAGCGCCTGGATGGTATCGAATTTAATAATCTTAACCTTCTGGTGATGACTTCCGGAAGCCTGGGAGGCATCAATATCAAAGATTGGGTAGAGAGTAATAGCGGCCTGAATATTAATTTAAATAGTTAAGTGATGAAAAACTACGTAGTTTGGATTTTATTAATGGGCTTATTGTCTTGCCAATTATCTGCGCAAGAGTTGATTGATAAGGTGCAGATTGATTTTACGGGCGTTGAAAAAGTGAATGTCAGAGGAGCTTTTTGCAAAACTGAATTTTATGCCGGTAGTGGCGACGCCCTTAGCCTCGAAGGTGAAATCAGAGGCCTTAGAAAGTATGAAGACATTCGCATCCGTCATTCTCAGGAAGGATCGCTGCTTGAAGTGTGGATTGAGCACCCCCGAAATGTAAATGATCAGCTTAGAGGATATCTTGTGTTCAATCTGCCCCGGGATACGGAGATTAATGTTGTCACTCTCTCCGGAAGTATAATTCTGCAAGGAGTAGGCTATAATAAAACCTTTATTGAAACCTTGTCGGGGACTGTTGACGTTGAGGGGGCTATAACTCCGCTTGAGATTAAATCAAGCTCAGGAAGCGTTTCGGCTAAATCGCTTCAGGGCGATGTGTCAATTAATACCATTAGCGGCGGGATAACAATCGAGGATGCTAAAACCAGCTGTTCGGCCTCTTCGGTATCGGGCAGTATAAATGCTTCTGAGCTTGCCGGGGGGATAAAAGCTGCCACCACTTCGGGAGGTATTACAGCTCAAGGAGTGTCGGGCAAGGGCGAGGCTAAGTCGGTTTCGGGAAGTATTAAGTTTAGCGATGTAAAAGGTTCCATTGAAGCAACAAGCTCTTCAGGCAGTATTCAGCTTAGTGAAATATCAGGCTCTGTCGCGGTCAACACTGTCAGCGGCACTATTTCCGGAGATGGTATTTATTTAAAGGACAGCTCGTCCTTTAAAAGCACTTCCGGATCTATCGAGGTCTTGTTGGCCAATAAGCAAGAGGATTTGAGTTTTGACTTAAGGAGTACTTCAGGGCGGCTGTCGATATTTGGAAAAACCGGCAGCAAACAAATGCTTGAAGGGCAGGGTCAGATTAAGGTTATAGGTGTGACTACCTCAGGAAGCCAGCGTTACAAGTAACTTGTAGCCCCGCGAGGCCCTATCTGTGACAAATAAAAAAGCTGCCGGAAATCTCCGGCAGCTTTTTTATTTGTTGTTATCTCAGCTTACTTTGAAACAAAGTAATAGTGTGAACCGAATCTCTCAAAGGCCGCTCTGTCGAGCATCTCTCTGTGGTCGGGGTGGGCAACTTTGATAATTTGACGTGCGCGTTCCTGTAAGGTTTTTCCATAAAGGTTAACTGCGCCATATTCGGTTACCAACCAGTGCATATTAGCGCGTGTTGTAACCACACCGGCTCCTTCCATAAGGGTTGGGGTTATCTTTGACACTCCTTTTGAGGTTACCGATGGCATGGCGATAATTGGCTTACCACCTTCCGAGTGACTTGCTCCGCGGATAAAATCAATTTGTCCTCCTACGCCTGAGTAATGAGTTGTGCCGATGGAGTCGGCGCAAACTTGTCCTGTAAGGTCAACCGACAGGGCTGAGTTGATGGCTGTTACTTTTTTGTTTTTACGAATCACGTGAATCCCGTTGGTATGAGCCACGTCCATCATTGCAACCATGGGGTTGTCATCAATAAAGTCGTAAAGAGCCTGTGAGCCCATCAAAAAGGATGCTACCATCTTACCCTTGTCAATCTGCTTTTGGCTGCCGTTAACAACGCCTTTCTCTACTAAGGGAAGAATCCCGTCAGAGAACATTTCGGTGTGAACTCCCAGATTCTTGTGATTTCCCAGTTCTGCCAGTACTGCATTTGGAATACCGCCAATGCCCATTTGAAGGCAGGCGCCGTCTTCAACCAGCTGAGCCACGTTGTATCCGATTTTCTTTTCAAGGTCGGAGAGAGCTGAATTGTTGTGAATATAAAGCGACTCATCATGCTCAACAAAGTAGTCGATCATGCTGGCAGGGAACATGGCATCGCCAAATGCACGAGGAACATTTTTGTTGACCTGGGCAATTACTGTGTCGGCATTTTCAATAGCCGCGATTGTAGCATCAACAGAGGTACCCAGGGATACATAGCCATGCTTGTCGGGCGGCGAAACCTGAACCATAGCAACATTTACCTTCAGATAGCCTTCACGGATAAGCTTTTGGGTTTCGCTAAGAAAAATCGGAATATAATCAGCGTATCCTGCCTGAGTGGCTTTTCTCACGTTGGCTCCAACAAAAAAGGATTCAAGCTGGAAGATGCCTTCAAATTCAGCTTCTGCATAAGGTGCTGCACCTTCAGTGTGAATATGCTGAATTTTTACATTCTTGAATTCCTTGTTACGTCCCCTCTCTACCATGGCTCTGATAAGTGCCCATGGGGTTACTGCAACGCTGCTCATGTGAACACGATCACCTGATTTGATAACCTTTACCGCCTCTTCGGCTGTGACTGTCTTGTAGCCCATCTGTCCTAATTTTATATGTTTCTTGTTAATTATTCATTCTCTTGTCCTCTAATGCACTTAGCAGGACCTTGTTAAAATCGGGTGCAAAATTACTAATATTATCCCGATTCTTCAATATGCAAAAAGCTGTTTAATAACTCTTTTTGTACTAAGAGGCTGCAACTTTCGTCCTCGTTTAATTGTTGGTAATGCGTTAGAAGGTTTATAATTTATCTTGTTAAACTTGAGAGATATGAAACAGCGACTTCAGGATTTGAGGAAGGACTTTGTTAAGGGTGAATTGTCCCTTGATAGTCTGGCTGCTGACCCCATCAAGCAACTTCAGAAGTGGCTTAGCGAGGCGATTGCCTCTGAAGAGCCTGAGCCCTCGGCTATGTCGCTGTCAACGGTCGCCGTGTCGGGGGCTCCACGCTCACGCATGGTTCTTTTAAAAGGGGTAGAGCAGGAGGGCTTGGTTTTTTACACTAACTATAACAGTGATAAGGGAAAAGAACTGGCTCACAAGCCGATGGCCGCCGCGCTGCTGTTCTGGCCTCAGCTGGAACGGCAAATAAGGGTGGAGGGAAGAGTGGAGAAGGTGGCAGCTGCCGTCTCTGATGAGTACTTCGCTACCCGTCCGCGCGAGAGCCGCATAGGGGCATGGGCTTCGCCGCAGAGCAGCCTTATTGAGAGTTACGACAAGCTAAGGCAGGCCTGGCTTGAGTATAGCACTAAGTTTGAGGATGAGGTCATACCCCGTCCGGCGCATTGGGGAGGTTATCTTATCCGGCCTGAGAGCTTTGAATTTTGGCAGGGTCGTCCCGGACGGCTACACCAGCGTTTCAGATATCGCAAGGAGGGAAGCTTGTGGACGATAGATATTTTGGCTCCTTAGCTAAGCACGTTTGTTAGTTGAAGCATTTTAGCTTGTTAGTTCCCGGAAGATATTCTCAAGCGACTGTTGCTTAAGGAACATTTCAAGTATCACAAGGTCATTGGCAACGGCAAACTTGAATAACTGAGGCCGTATATCTTCTGTTGCCTTAATTATCCAACGATTGTTATCGGCTGTGGCAGAAACAAGCCCTGTTATAGATTGTAAATGACCCGGAGTAGTAGGGCGGTCAAATGCAATTTCAATTACAGTCTCCGCATGGCTAAGGGTGTTGCCAAGCCTGTCGGGCCTTTCATCGGCTACTATGCGCCCCGCGCTAATAATTATCACCCTTTCGCATAAGGCCTTAACCTCCTGCATTATATGTGTTGACAGTAATATTGTTTTTGACTTGCCCAGATTGCTGATAAGGTCCCTTACTCCGCCAATCTGGTTGGGGTCGAGGCCCGAAGTGGGCTCGTCGAGTATCAGTACTTCAGGATCGGGCAGAAGCGCCTGAGCCAGTCCTACGCGCTGTCTGTATCCCTTCGACAGGGCAGCTACTTTCTTGTGGCGCTCAGGTCCCAGACCGGTCATCTCGATTACCTCTTCAATTCTTTGTCGGGCATTTTCTATTTTGTAAATGCCTGCAACGAAGCGCAGGTATTCGCTTATGTACATCTCAGGGTAAAGCGGGTTGTGCTCGGGCAGGTAGCCCACCTTTCTGCGCGAATTACTTGAGTTGGAGCCAACATCGACGCCGCATACTTCGACCATGCCTTCAGAGGGAGAAAGGTAGGAGGTAAGTATCTTCATCATCGTGGATTTTCCGGCCCCGTTGGGGCCAAGAAAACCGACTACTTCGCCGCTTTCCAAAGAGAAAGAAACCCTGTCAAGCGCCTTTTGCCGGCCGTAATATTTTGATACGTTTGTTACTCTTATCGACATAATAGCGAATAATTTTGCCTTAAAGTTATTAATTTTCAGATTAGCGGGATAAATTAGCAGCTTCAAATATCATTATTGCTATGGATAAAGCGGGGAAATTGCCCTTATATTGTGAGTCTCTGTTTGAATATAAGAGAAGTATTAGTCGTGCTGTGCCGGTGGGAAGTGTTTCTATTGGCGGGGATAATCCGATTCGGCTGCAGTCGATGACAACAACAGATTCACTCGATACGGAGGCAACGGCGAATCAATGCATCCGCATTGCTATGGCAGGTGGCGAGCTTGTGAGGATTACCACACAGGGGCGGCGGGAAGCGATTAATCTGGAGCCGATAAAAAAGTATATAAGCGACAAAGGTTTTGATATTCCGCTGGTTGCCGATATTCATTTTAACCCCAATGCCGCCCTGCTGGCAGCAGAACGGGTGGAAAAGGTACGTATCAACCCCGGCAATTTTGCCGACGGAGCCAAAAAGTTTAGCACTAAGGCTTTGAGCCCGGAGGAGTATTTATCAGGTCTGGAAGAAATTGAAGCTAAGCTCTTACCCCTTTTGGATATTTGCCGCAATAATGGCACTGCCCTGCGCATAGGGGCGAATCACGGCAGTCTTTCGGATCGGATTATGACCCGCTATGGCGACACCGCCCTGGGAATGGTCGAATCGTGTATGGAATTTTTACGGATTTGCCGTAAGACGAATTTTGAGAATATCGTCCTAAGTATAAAATCGAGCAATACCCGCGTGATGGTGCAGACTGTGCGCTTGCTTGCAGCCACTATGCGCTCGGAAAATATGAATTACCCTCTTCACCTTGGAGTTACTGAGGCGGGTAGCGGCGAAGACGGGCGTATTAAGTCGGCTGTCGGAATTGGGGCTCTTCTGGCCGACGGACTGGGAGATACTATTCGTGTATCGCTTACTGAAGAGCCGGAAGAGGAGATCCCTGTTGCCCGTCATTTAAAAGAGCTTATCGAAAAACGAGAAGGGCAGCCCGCCATTGCTCCCGTTGATTCATCCGCCTATCATCCTTACGATTATGTTGAGCGGAAGTCTCATAAAGTAGGATTGTTTGGTGGAGGTCAAACCACAGCAGTTGTTATGGATCTGCGCGGTGGAAGAGACATTGGCGACTCAGCCTATGTCTGTGAGGCAGTGATTACTGATAAACCGCTGACAAAATTGCCCTTATCATATAACTATCTTATTCAAATAATTCCCCACAAGAGTATCGGCAAGGATGCAGGCCCGAACTTCTGGCCGCTTTATGATGCAGAAGCCTTTATAAGTCATGCTTCTTCGGGCGAGCCGGCGGTGCTTTCACTAAGCTATGGCGATTTGGGTGCGAAGCTTATTAAGCGACTGAGAGAGGAAACGAACTGCTTGATATTATTGACCACAGAGCACGCGAACGGCCCGGCTGAGCAAAGAGCTTTCTTTTTGGCTATGGCGGCAGAAGGACTCACGCATCCGGTAATTATACACCGTGAATATGCAGAAAACCACCTTGCTTCTTTGCAGATAGAGGCAGCTGCCGATACAGGCCTTTTGTTCCTTGACGGATTTGGAGATGGGCTGTCGGTCGCTGCGCCTGCAATAGAGTTTGCCTCATTGATAGAGCTCCATTTTGGCATCTTGCAAGCCTCGCGCGTCCGCTTTTCCCGAACCGAGTATATCTCATGTCCGGGTTGCGGCAGGACGCTTTTCGACCTTCAGACAACAACCAAACTGGTAAGGGCGAGGACTTCACATCTGAAAGGGCTAAAAATTGCCATCATGGGATGTATTGTCAATGGCATAGGAGAGATGGCTGATGCAGATTACGGTTATGTAGGCGCCGGTCCGGGCAAAATATCTCTCTACAAAAACAGAGAGCTTGTGCTAAGGGCTTTGCCGGCCGATGAAGCCGTTGAACGCCTCGTAGAACTTATTAAAGAGGGTGGCGACTGGCGCGAGGAATAAAGATGAAACGGGGTTTTTCTGCTGTCCTTTATTAAGCCGGCAAACTATCCGGGAGAGAGACTTCCCCTTATACTCTGCCTTCCGCATTTGGAAATACCGACTTTTCAATTCAGCTTAGATACTTGAGTTATAAATGCCTGCATTTTAAAGTGGTCGAATTCGACCACTTAAAAATTTGGGTTGCCAGCTCAATGCTTGTCTTGTTTTGATCGCTTCAATTGGATCCGGAGCTTCAATTGGGTAGTGTTTTCAAATTCATCAATCAAAATTCCCCGAATATCTGCTTCGTCGCTTTCAGCCGTACCAATACGCGCATCAAAGACTTCCTCCAATCTCTTTAATGCAAGCTTGTAGTCTGCTTCCGATTTTATAGTTCTGATATTCATTGTCTTTTTACTTAAATTGTATTTTCGTCAATTTTGTCATAGTCTCCTTCAGGCCGCTTACTTTCAAATTTAGCATAAATCTTTTTTGTTTTGCTCTTCATGCAATTGTTCAGCAATTACCCTTAAAAATGCATGGCTAAATTTTTAAATTTATCGTAATTTTCTGCTAAAGGCAAAGCTATTATGTACACCTTTAGAATAGGATAACCCCCCTCCAACAAGCAAAATATCTGATTGTTATTTCGAGCGAAGAGAGAAATCTATAAGCTAAGTCGTTGTGAAACGTTTACCGGAGATCAATTCTTTTAAATTAATGAATCACTGTCGTATTGCTAAGGAAATAACACCCCTTTCGGGGCTTTCGCCAGTTTGCACAGTGCTACCGTGGGTTGAAACCCACGGTTATTGAAATAAAGCTCCTTCGGAGCACTGGTGGGCGTTTCCATGGTTTCCTATTGCTCTCTATCTTCCCGTGTTGATTGAAAATACTAAAAATGATAAGCGCTGACTATCCCGGCCGCAAAGCGGCTAAATCTCAATAACCGTGGGTCTCGACCCACGGAAAAGCAAACAATTAAGAGATCAGCCCCGGAGGGGCTGAACAAAAGTACAATTCAACAACAATTTTGGCTTTAGGCAAAACATAACCCTTTAGAATAGGATAAACCCCATTCCTATTCAGTGTTACTTTAATTTTTGTTTTAAGTAATAACTGAATTGCTGCTTTTTTTGATCGTCATCACAGCAATTGCTGCTTCTCTTTATGGCAGTGATTCATATATTTGATACAGGCATAGGCCGGGTCGTTTTGGGTGGGCATGCACCGTTTTATTCTGTTGGAGGGGTTCCTGTCTATAGGCTTGGATTTTCGCAGAGTGACTTTTTGTCAAATTTATTTTGAAAATAGTGGAATGAGAATGGTTTTTTTTGTGTTGCATTAAATGTTTTTTTAAATTGCGTTATTTTGTGGATAGTTGCTAGTTAACGACCTATTATAAAATAATGAGAAAGCTCCTGTTAATTATTAGCCTTTTGTTGAGTCACTTTGTTGTGAACGCCGGCCAAATCGAGTTTAGAGGTACCTATCAGGGCGAAAATCTATACGTGAAGAACCCATTTGCAGCAACTGGTGTAGGTTTTTGTGTTTATGAAGTGACCGTCAATGGTATGACTTCGACCGATGAGATTAACTCGGCAGCTTTTGAGGTAGATCTTTCTGTTTACGGCTTTGCATTGGGCGAAGCTGTGGTGGTTACCATAAATTATAAGGATGGTTGTTTGCCTTCAGTGCTAAATCCCGGTGTTTTGAATGCCAAAACTTCTTTTGTTATTGAGGAGCTTAAGGTTCAGGGAAACAGGGTGGCGTGGAAGACGCGTAACGAAACCGGGCCTTTACCCTATATAATTGAGCAATTTAGGTGGAATAAATGGATAAGTGTCGGACAAGTTGATGGCCTTGGTTTGCCCGGAGTTCATTCATATTCTGCCCCTGTCAGGTTTCATGCCGGAGAGAACCGTTTCAGGGTTAGACAAACCGATTCACGTAAGGTGAACAGGTACTCTGCCGAATTGGTTTACAATAGCTCTGCAGATCCTGTATCTTTCGCTGTTACTTCAGGCGGGAGTTCCATCGAGTTTTCTTCTCCTACGATGTATGAACTTTACGATGCCTACGGGCGAATTATAGTTAAGGGCTATGGCAAAACCCTCAAAATTGAGGAGCTTGCCAAGGGATCGTACTATCTGAATTTTGATAATACGATGGAGACGTTTAGGCGATAAACGTATAAAAATTCAAAAAGGGCCTTCCTTCGGAAGGTCTTTTTTATTAAGCCTTCAAAAAAGCGACGTGATATACGAACAGTCAGCTTTTATGCAGCTTTTGCCTAAGCAAAGGCGCTGTCTCGAATTAAAATAATGCGTATATTCTATATTTGTTTTTAATAAAAGATTAACTTTGGCTTTGTCCTGAATTGGCTGCAGTCGGTTTAGGTATTAAACAATAAAAGAGGTAATTTATGGCAAAAGTTATTGCGCTTGCGAATCAGAAGGGTGGAGTAGGGAAAACAACAACGGCTATTAATCTGGCTGCCAGTTTAGCTGTTTTGGAGTATAAAGTCTTGGTGGTTGATGCCGATCCTCAGGCTAATGCAACTTCGGGGCTGGGCTTTGATTTAGCTAAAATTGAAAATAGCATTTATGAGTGTATTGTTGACAAGGTAGATACAAAAAAGGCGATTTTAAAGGGAGAGATTGAGCATTTGTTTTTGCTGCCCTCGCATATTGATTTGGTGGGTGCTGAGATAGAGATGCTTAATATGCCCCGGCGGGAGTATGTGCTTAAAGAGGTTCTTGATAAAGTACGCGATGAGTATGATTTCATCCTCATTGACTGTTCTCCTTCGCTTGGGCTAATCACTGTCAACGCTCTAACAGCGGCTGATTCAGTTATTATCCCTGTTCAGTGCGAATACTTTGCACTTGAGGGCTTAGGAAAATTGCTTAATACAGTTAAAATTATTCAGAACCGTCTTAACTCCGAACTGGAGATAGAAGGCTTCCTTCTCACTATGTATGACTCCCGGCTTAACCTGTCCAATCAGGTTGTAGAAGAGGTTCAGACTCATTTTCAGGAGATGGTGTTCGAGACCCTTATTACCCGCAATATTAAGCTCAGTGAGGCTCCCAGTTACGGAAAGGCAGTAGTTATGTATGATGCCGCCTCAAAGGGTGCAACCAACTATTTGAATCTGGCTCGTGAGTTGTTGCAAAGGAACAATATGACCAAAATGGATAATAAGGATAAAGTAATAACTAATTAGAATTCTTGACAGTAACAATGGGAAAGAAGAGCGTTTTAGGAAGAGGTTTAGGTGCATTGATAGAGAATCCTGATGAGGTTAGGCGGCCAAGGCCGGCAGCCTCCATCAACGAAATCGATATTGTTCAAATAGAGGCAAATCCGTGGCAGCCTCGCTCCACTTTTGATGAGGAGCGCTTGGGCGAGCTGGCTGCCTCTATTAAAAGTGTAGGTATTGTTCAGCCTCTTACTTTGCGCAAAATTAGTGAAGACCAGTATCAGATTATTGCCGGAGAGCGTAGGTTCAGGGCAGCAAAGCTGGCCGGTTTGACAAAAGTACCTGCCTATGTACGCGACGCCGAAGACGACCTGATGCTGGAGATGGCGCTGGTAGAAAACATTCAGCGCGAAGATTTAGATCCCATTGAAGTAGCTATTTCCTATCAACGTTTGATCGATGAGTGCAGCCTAACGCAGGAAGATCTTTCAGACAGGGTAGGCAAGAAGCGTTCTACGGTTGCTAATTACCTGCGTTTGTTGAAGCTTCCGGCAGAAATACAGCTGGGTCTGAGGGCCAGGCAAATTTCTATGGGTCATGCCAGAGCCATCATTAGTGTGGAAAGCAGCGATAAGCAGATTTCAATATTTAATGAGACGGTCGAGCAGGATTACTCGGTGCGTAAGGTTGAAGAGCTGGTGCGAGATATCGACAAGCGGGTTGAGCCTAAGGCGAAAGCGAAAAAAGAGCCTGTTGGAGAATATGTTGAATTGCGTAAGCATCTGTCAGAATTCTTTAAGACTGATATAGGATTTTCGCGTGATGATAAGGGTAAGGGTAAAATTGTCATTCCCTTTCGTTCGGATGACGAGCTGGAACAAATAGTTTCTATACTGGATAGGGCAAAGTCTTGATTTTTACGCCATTAAATTTAAGGTGATCAGATTCGATAAAACTCTTTTTATAGTATTGCCGCAGTTTTTGCTTTGCTGTTTCTTTGCTGATGCACAGCAGATTGCAACTAGCGGTACTGCCGGGGTAAGAGCTAACACTCAAAGGGCTCCGATGGATACAATTGCAGCGCTTTCAGGAAGCTATATGCTCCGTGATTCATTGTCGGGCAGCTATCAACTTGCCCTTGATTCAGCTTTGCGGGCTCCTAAAGATAATATTGCTAATGGCGACACTCTTATTCAGACGGCTGTTGATGAGCTGATACTTAGCGAAGAAGAAAGAAGGACTGCCGATTCGTTGAGCAGTGTGGTTCAAACAACGGGCAGTGCTACGGCCTTAAGGACGGATTTGGAGCCGGAGTATAAACATTCTCCCCACAAAGCCAGTATATTTGCTGCAGTGGTGCCCGGTGCAGGACAAATTTACAACAAGAAATACTGGAAATTGCCTATCCTTTACGGGGGTATTGGAGCCTTGGTTTATGCCATCAACTTCAACACTACCTATTATGATAAATATCGCTCGGCTTACCGTGATTTCCTGATTAGGGATCCGGGCAACACGAGCTACGAGGAGTTTATACCGCCAGGTCTGGATATTGATGCTGTTCAGGGACAATATGCCGATTGGTTTCAGCGTTCCTTGCAGAATAAGAAGCGCTATTACAAGCGCTCGCGTGATTTGAGTTATATAGGGATGGCAGCCATCTACCTTATCAGCATTATTGACGCGAGCGTTGACGCCCATTTTTACGATTTTGATATTAGTGACGATTTGTCGCTTAAACTTGAACCCGCGATAGTTCCTGCTGTGCAAAGCGGAGATGCGGCATTTGGGTTTCAGGTGCGCATTGGGTTTTAAGACCTTGTTTGCAAATGATTGCTATAAAAAGAAGAAAGATGAAGAAAGCAGTTTGGATAGTAACATTTTTGGCAGCAGCCGCATTTACGACGGTGAAAGCTGAGTCGCCCGCCACTACGGTCCCGGGCACGGAAGAGTATATGGCATCCCTGGATAGTATGATGAATGAGTGGCACAAGCGTCCGGCTGCCATCGAATTTGTCGTTGACAGTATAAATGAGTCGGCCGAAAAGCTAATTGAAGAGTTGCCCGATTCGGTTTATATAGCTCGTCTGGCAGCAATTAATTCGCCCTTTCACTTTACTTTTAACAGTCAGGTAAAATCCTATATCAAGCTTTACACCCAGCGTCGCCGCGATCAGGTTGAGCAGATGTTAGGATTGTCGCAATACTACTTCCCGATTTTTGAGGAGGCTCTGGATGCAGCCAATATGCCTATGGAACTTAAGTATCTGCCTGTTATTGAATCCGCACTTAACCCGCGCGCTTTGTCTCGCGCCGGGGCTAGCGGGATTTGGCAGTTTATGTATTATACCGGGAAAAGATATGGACTTGAAGTCGATTCCTACCTTGATGAGCGTCGCGACCCCGTAAAAGCAAGTCGTGCTGCCGTGAGCTTTTTGTCAGATCTTTATGATATTTATGGCGACTGGCAGCTGGTGATAGCTGCCTATAATTGTGGGCCTGGCAATGTAAATAAGGCTATTCGTCGTTCGGGCGGGAAACGGGACTTCTGGGAGATCTACTATCGCCTGCCCCGCGAGACGAGGGGCTATGTTCCCGCCTTTATTGCTGCCGCCTATACCTTTAGCTATGCCGAAGAGCACGGCTTACGTGCGCAGGCTGTACAACTGCCTGTTGCAACCGATACGGTAATGATAACTCAGCCTCTTCATTTCAAGCAGGTGGCAGATATGACAAAAGTGCCGGTAGAGATAATAAGGGAGCTAAATCCTCAATACCGGCTGGATGTAATACCTGCCAAAACCAAGGCCTATCCTTTGCGTTTGGCCTTTGATCATGCTACTCTTTTCGCATCAGTTGAAGATACTGTTTACGCTCATCGGCGCGAGGAATTTTTCCCCAATAATCAATTAGTCGTTTCCCCAACTGCCGCATCTGCCCATCCTGTAGTTGCGCCCGGTGGCAGTGGAGTAGTTCATTATACTGTTAAGTCGGGTGACGTTGTCGGTCTGATAGCCGAGTGGTTTGATGTCAGGCTGTCAGATTTGAGGTATTGGAATAATATAAATCGAAATATGATTCGTGTTGGGCAGAAGTTGGTAATATATGTTCCTAAGGATAAGGTTGGTCATTATGAGAGCATTGCCCGCAAGCATGGCAGCCGGCAGGCAAGTGCTTCACAGACTATCGCTTCATCCGCGCCGGCTGAGCTTGCCGAGGATGCAAGCTATATCTATCACACCGTGCGCTCGGGTGATAGTGTTTGGACCATCGCCCAACAGTACCCCGGAGTAAGCAACGAGGATATTTTGCGCCTTAATAACATTACTGACGCCAGAAAGATTAAGCCCGGTCAGAAGCTGAAAATCAAACCGCGCAGCTAATTGGCTGCTTCAGTCAGTCTGATTGTCAGTTGGGCTTAGGATGGCAAACTTTTTGCTGATTTAGGATAATAAAAAAAGGAAAATTTATGGTATCAGTTCCATTATTGGTGATTTTTGCTGTTTTTTCACTTGCCAGCTGGATTGTAAGCTCTCAGCTAAAAAGCAGATTCAAAAAGTATTCTAAGTCGCTTCTCCCTTCCGGCCTGTCGGGTAGGGAAGTGGCTGAAAAGATGCTTAATGATAACGGTATCACGAATGTGAAGGTACTATCGGTGCCGGGGCAGTTGTCCGACCATTATAACCCGAGCAATAAGACCGTTAATTTGAGTCCTGAAGTCTATGGAGGCCGAAGTGTTGCTGCTGCAGCCGTGTCGGCTCACGAGTGTGGCCATGCCATTCAGCATGCAAAGGCTTATGCCCCTCTAAAAATGCGTTCGGCTCTTGTGCCTCTTCAAAATGTCAGCGCCAAGCTGCTGAATATTATTTTTATCGGGATGTTTGCGGGTGCTATGATACTCCCTGGTTTGATTTCTTTTGACCTGGCTCTATTGGTTATTATTGCCTGTTATGGAATATTTGCCGCCTTTGCGCTAATCACACTTCCAGTTGAAATAAATGCCACCCAGCGGGCTCTGGCATGGTTAAATAATGCAGGAATCACCGGAGGTCGCAACCACCAGGAAGCAAAGGACGCGCTCAAATGGGCAGCCTACACTTATGTTGTTGCAGCTTTATCGGCCTTGGCCACCCTGCTGTATTACATAATGATATTTTTTAGCAGAAGAGATTAGTTTTGAGATATTTCGGCCATCATACTTTTATTAATAGCATTATAGTCTTTAACTAAAGTATAAAGGAGTTTGCGAGTGGGCATATCAGAATGAATTGAGGTCTTTTTTACCACCGCATCACGTGTTTGCTGAAGCAGTTCGTCAGTGGCGGACTGCTTCGACTTTTTAACAGCAAGGGCGAGGACCTCTCTTATTGTTCGTATATCGCTGTCAGTCAGCAATTCAGCCTGAGGAAACATGGGTTTGTAATTGGGATGTACTTCAACCCAGGAGGTCGATTGCATATCTGAATTATCCGGAATCTTTAAAACCGTAGTCGAAGCAGCAATATCTCCCAGACGCTGGCCTTTTCCGTTTATAATAATCACTATCACTGCCAGTCCCCCAAATAGCAGAGTAACATCCAATATCCTGAATAGCCATCTTATAAGAGCCGCCCCGATGGTCAGGTGGGTGCCATCGGCCTTAACCACTTTAATACGCATTATCAGTTTTCCGGGGCTTTGGCCGTTTACAAAAATCTCGAAGATCAGGTGATAGAATATTATTGGGAAGTAGAGGGCAGCCAGCCATGGTGCGACATTTTCGGGCGTCTGAGTAATAATAATAGTGAGAATACCGGCGTAAACACCCATGAAAATAAAATCCAGAAGTGTTGCAATTACGCGGTCGCCTACACTTGCAATTCTGTATTGAAGGGTTACATTTTGCGTGGTTTGCAGGTTAAAAGTTTCCATCCTTTTTTGCTACTATTAAACGGATTATGCTAAATTTGTTCAAATTTAGTGAAAAATCGACGTTTGAAGTCAGCGATAAGTAATTATTTATGGAAATCGTGGTTTTTAGATTTATTAAACGCGGTCATAGGCCTGAAATGCAGATATGAAGGAAATATCTTTCATCAATATCAACAAGAAGCGATGGTCTGCATTTGATGATCAAATCAGCAAAAAGGGCAGTATTTCGCCTGATGATTTGGCTAGTAACTATATTTTATTGACCGACGACCTTTCTTATGCCCGTACCTTTTATCCGGAATCGGGAGTTGTGTCTTATCTTAATTCTTTAAGCTCCAAGGCACACGCGCTTTTATACCGTAATAAGCGCGAAAAGAGCAATCGCCTGATAGGATTCTGGACCACGGAGCTTCCTCTTACTCTTTATTCCGCTCGCAAAGACTTTTTAAGCGCCTTACTAATCTTTGTCGGAGCCTTCCTGCTGGGGCTTGTTTCGTCGATTGGGGAGAATGATTTTGTGAGGGTAATTTTGGGCGATGCCTACGTCAATATGACTCTCGACAATATCGCGAAAGGTGACCCTCTGGGAGTTTACGGGATGAGCAACCCTCTTCAGATGTTCTTCTTTATTGCTTATAATAATATTAGGGTGTCGATAATAGCCTTTTTGTTTGGAGTTTTTACACCGCTTGGTACTTCCATTATTCTGGTAAGAAACGGAATTATGGTAGGTGCTTTTCTGTCTTTTTTCTTTCAGTTTTCCCTTGGAGAAGTGTCGGCGATGGCCGTCTTGCTTCATGGCACTATCGAACTTTCGGCCATTGTTTTGGCCGGTGGAGCCGGGATTCTGATGGGTCGCAGTCTGTTATTTCCGGGCACTTATAGCCGGAAGCATCAGTTTGTTAGAGGAGCAGTGGAAGGCAGCAAGATTATCATAGGGCTAATCCCCTTCTTTATCCTGGCTGCTGTAATCGAAAGCTATGTAACCAGACATTACAATGAAATGGCTGTCTGGCTTGAACTTACTGTGATAGTTGTTTCCTTTGCCCTAATAATTTTCTACTTTGTGATATATCCAATCATAGTACATAACAACATCCGAAAACAAAAAGATTATGAACAAACCACTGGTTGAACTAAACAAAAAGCGTGATTTCTCAGACGTAATCAATGCCACTTTTGCTTTTATTATTCAGGAGATAAAAAGATATGGCAAAACAATTCTTTATTATGGAGGCATCCCTATCCTTTTAGCGGGAATTGCAGGTGCCGTTTTTTCGGGCGCCGAACTTTCCAATGTCTTCAGCCAGATGAGTTCAGGAGAAATCTCAGCTCATTCCCTAGGAGCTTCCTATCAGTTTAAAGTGCTGGCTGTGAATCTTTTGATTACGGTTGTTTATTTGTGTTTGTCAGGTTTGACAGCTGCCTATATGGTGCTATATTCAGATCCGAGTCGTGAAGGTTTTGGGATTGCTGATGTATGGCTTCAATTTAAAGCTAAATTTGTTAAACAGCTTTCATTCTACCTTCTTGTATTTTTGGTGGTAGCAGCTATTGCCATGGTATTTAGCTTTATTTTTATAGGTCTTGGTATCGGTGCAGGCTATGGAGGTAGCCGCCTATTGGTGGCGCTTATGGTAATAGCAGTTATCCTGTTGTTGCTCTTTTTTATTTATCTCTCTGTTCCACTATCTATGGCCAATATGGTTATTTATGCTGAAGATGTGGATTTGGGCAAGGTGTTTAAGCGTTGTCTTGATTTGATAAAAGGAAGCTGGTGGCAGAGCTTTGCCATAATACTTGTGATATACCTTATCTATAGTATTATAAGTTCCTTATTCTCTATCCCGGTGATGGTTTCAAGCATGGTAAAGGGCTTTGTTGCAGCTTCAGGCGGAGGATTTGATGCGGGGAATCTCAGCTTCACGATGGTTCTCACTTCACTGATAAGCACCTTAGGCTCCCTGCTTATTTATCCTATTTTAATAGTCGGAGTCGGCATTCAGTATTATAATTTGAAGGAAAAGACAGACAATGTGGGGCTGATTGAAAGGATCGCACAAATGTCTGATGATAATGGAGCAAACTGAGTCAGCCTCCGGATTGTAGAACAGGGAAGCCTTGATTAGACACAAAAGATGAGCTATTTCAGATATTTACTTTTTGCAGTTTTTATATTCTCTTCGGCTGTTACAGGAACAGCCGAAGAGCTTCCGCCATGGGATGAAAACAGCTTGATAGAGTATCGGCAACCGCCTTATTCTGAAATAGAATCTCTGCGGCAAGATCCGCGTTATGATTATAATATAGAAGGCAGACGCACTGGCTGGTTCGCCAGATTAATAATGATGCTTATAGATGCCTTTTCGCGGGGTATGGATGGCAATCCCTGGTTTAGATATGTGCTGCTTGGATTGCTACTGGTGGCTTTTGTGCTTTTTATCTTGCGCCTGCTTAATATTCCTATTGTTGGCTTTATCGAATTTGCCGGAAAGGGAAGAAGCACAGACTTGCTGTTCTCGTCGGGTGATGCATCATCCATAGATGCCGACATGGAAAAGATGCTGGAAATGTATCGCGGCAATGGTGCCTATCGTGAAGCTGTGCGAATAATGTATCTGCTTACCCTTAGAAAGCTTGAGCGCAGAGGAGCAATAACTTTGCGTGACACTAAGACCAACCGCGATTACGTGCGCGAGATATCAGATTTGAAGCTGCGCAGGAAGTTTAGTTCGCTGGTGAAAATATACGACTATGTATGGTTTGGAAGCTTCGACCCTGATGAAGAGCTGTTTGGGCAGATTGAGGCCGACTTTACCAGCGCATTGGCGCTTCAAAATGGGGGTCTATAGTTATGGCGATCGACAAGAAACGATTTCGAATGATGAGCCTTATCCTAATTGTTGGGCTTATTATTATGGTCGCGGCTATAATATACTCGCCAAAGAAGGTTGACTGGCGTCCAAGTTACTCAAAGCGTCATTCGCTACCACTGGGCATGGACTTGGTCTTTAAGGTGTCTGAAAAGTTGTTTCCCGGCAAGGATTTAGTGGTAGTTCATCGTGGTGTGGCAGATTTTTTTGGTGAAGAGCTACCTTCAAATAGTAATTTTTTGCTTGTTAATGATTTGCTTGAGATAGAGCAGAAAGATTGGAGCAAGCTAATGCAGGCTGTTGAAGCCGGCAATATGGTATTTATGGCAGCAGATCGCTTTTCGCAGAATATAGTTGACTCGCTGGGGATTGATATTCGTTACGCAGAGCCACTTCCTTTGGAGATACTTGGCGATTCGGTAGGTTTTAATTTTGCTAATCGCAGACTCAAGGTGGCTGGCAACTTCTGGTATTCGCAAGCTGTCACAAATAATCGTTTTGTGCATTATGATAGCTTAAGGACTACAGTGTTGGGCTACAATAACAAAGGCGCTACAAACTACATTAGGGTGAAGCATGGTCAGGGTTTTTTCTATATTAATTGCAATCCTATTGTTTTTACCAATTATCATCTATTAGATAGAAACAACAGCGATTATATCTTCAGAGCCTTGTCTTATCTGCCTGTTGCCACTACCTACTGGGACGAGAAGTACAAGTCGGGCGCTCCAGCCCTGGTGTCAGAAATGGGATATATCTTAAACAATCGGGAATTACGCATAGCCTGGTATCTTTTTCTTAGCGGGGTAATCATATATTTTGTATTCCAGGGCAAGCGCAAGCAACGCCCCATCCCTGTAATAAATCCTCCTTCCAACAGTTCGCTTGATTTTGTTGAGAGTGTAGCCCGTCTTTATTATATCAATGGCGATCATCTTAATATTGCTAAAAAGCGCTACTTATATTTTTTAGACTTTTTGAGAAGCAAATTGTTCCTTGACACCTCGCTCCATGAAAGCAGGTTGATAGAGGAATGTTCGCGCAAGTCGGGAGTTCCCGAGCGCACCTTCGCGTCCATTTTTCGCATGGCGCGAAATATGGACAAGGTCGATAAGATTACCCTTGAAGACCTTCATCAGTTTAACCGGCAACTAGAATTCTTTTATAAAAATTGCAATTAGATATGGAACAATCAGAGAATTACCATGATAACAACAGCGGCCTTCCTTTTGAGAGCCGACTAAAAGTGCAGGAGCTTAATCACCTGGCTTATCGTATCCGAAATGAACTTTCAAAGGTTATCGTTGGTCAGGAACGCGTTCTGGATCTTCTTTTGACTGCCTTGCTGGCCAATGGGCACGTGCTAATCGAAGGAGTGCCGGGTGTTGCAAAAACGCTTATTGCCAAATTATTATCTAAGTGTATTGATACCGGGTTTTCACGTATTCAGTTTACTCCTGATTTGATGCCATCGGATGTATTGGGTACTACGGTTTTCAATTCATCCAACGCATCTTTTGAATTTAGACCGGGTCCGGTTTTCTCTAATATGATTTTGATAGATGAGGTTAACCGGGCTCCTGCCAAGACGCAGTCAGCCCTTTTCGAGCTGATGGAAGAAAGACAAGTGACCATTGATGGAACGACCCGTTTGATGGCCGCTCCTTTTATGGTTCTGGCTACACAAAATCCTGTTGAGCATGAGGGAACCTACCGCTTGCCGGAGGCTCAGCTGGATCGTTTTCTCTTCAAAATCAATATTGATTATCCCAGTCTTGAACAAGAGATAGCCATGCTCCATAATGCGGGTTTAAGGGGCGGGGCTAAGGAGATAGATCAGGTAGGAGCGGTAGTTAAAGAAAGCGAAATTCTGGAGTTTCAGGAATTGGTTCACCATGTGCTGGTTGACCCTCAACTTATACGCTATATTGCCACAATTGTTGAGAAGACTCGTAACCACAGCTCCCTTTATTTGGGCGCGAGTCCTCGTGCATCCCTGTGGATTTTGAAGGCCGCAAAGGCCTTTGCAGCCCTTGAGGGTCGTGACTTTGTTACTCCGGAGGATATTCAGGAGGTTTTATTCCCGGTTCTGATTCACCGGGTTATATTAAGTCCCGAGAAGGAGATGGAAGGAGTAAGACCTCAGGCAGTAATCAGGCAAATAGTTGATTCTGTTGAAGTTCCCCGCTAGTATTTGTATAAAAACGGATAGGAAGTGAAAGTGCCATTTAAGTCGGTCTATACCAATAAGTTGTTCTATAATCTATTGTGGAGCCTGGTTGTCTTGTTTGTAATCGCCTTCCTATGGAAGCCCTTCTTCGCGATTGCCATGCTCGCCCTTATGGCTTTTATCGGCGCGGCTCTGGTTGATTTGCTCATGTTGTATCCCAAGGATGGTGATATGCATATCTTAGCAAAGCGAAGTCTTCCGGAGAAATTTTCCAATGGCGACCATAACCGTGTTACAATCACTGTAGAAAGCCACTTTCCCTATCCCGTCAAGCTCAGTATTATTGATGAGCTGCCGCCACAATTTCAGATTAGAGACTTCGACCTTAGTGCAAACCTGCAATCTGGCAAGCCCTTAGTTAAGAGCTACAGCCTGCGACCTGTGGAGCGTGGTGAGTACGAGTTTGGGGCTCTCAATATTTATGCAAGAGCCAAAGTGGGCTTTTTTAGCAGGCGCTATCGCTTTGACAGTGGAGCTTCGATAAAGGTCTATCCTTCATTTATACAGATGAAGCGTTATGAGATAATGGCTATCTCCAACCGCTTAAGCGAGATAGGAGTAAAGAAAATCCGAAGAATAGGCCATCATAGCGAATTTGACCAGATTCGCGATTACATTAAAGGTGATGATATCCGGACAATAAACTGGAAGGCAACGGCGCGCATGGCGCATCTGATGGTTAACCAGTATCAGGACGAGAGATCTCAGCAGGTGTTTTGTATGATTGATATGGGGCGTACGATGAAGATGCCCTTTGACGGGATTACTTTGCTCGATTACGCTATCAACACATCTTTGATAATCTCGAATATTGCATTGCTTAAACATGATAAAACAGGCTTAGTCAGCTTTGATGATAAGATTAGGGCAATGCTGCCGGCCCGGGGTGAGGGCAAGCATCTTCAGGCCATAATGGAGGTATTGTATAATCAGAAAAGCAGTTTTGCCGAACATAATATCGAGGCTCTTTACAGTCTGGTGAGGAATAAAATCCATCAACGCAGTCTTTTTATTTTATTCACCAATTTTGAGAGCCTGGAATCAGCTAAACGTGATATTAGCCTGTTGACCAAGCTTGCATCCAAGCACCTTTTGATGGTTGTATTCTTTGAGAATGATGAAATAATAAGAACGATTAACCACGGGGCGGAGGATGCTGAAGAGATATATAAGCAAGCCATTGCCGAGAAGTTTGTTTATGATAAAAAACAGATAGTGAAGGAGCTTGAACGACGCGGAATATATGCTTTGTTGACCAAGCCCGAACAGCTTACCGTAGATACAATGAACCGCTATCTCGAATTCAAATCGAGAGGCCTGCTCTAAGCTCATCTTTTCAATTCTTCCCTTTCAAGGTCTCGGCTCTTTAGTCCGACGCTTTAATCATTTTTTACATCTCTTGGGCATTTTTCTTTGTCAGGGATTTAGCTTTAAAGCCTTAAAATGGCTAACTTTTGACTTTGATTTTTTATTAGTTCTAATTTATGACAAGGCGCTTTATTATTAGCTTATGCTTTCTGATTCTTCCTTTTTTACTTTTGGCTGCCGAGGGAGAGCGACCGAAGGTTGGTCTGGTGCTTAGTGGCGGAGGGGCAAAGGGTCTTGCGCATATCGGAGTGCTTAAAGTGTTAGAGGAGGCGGGTATCCGTCCCGACTATATAACGGGTACCAGTATGGGCAGCATAATTGGTGGCCTTTATGCCATTGGTTATTCGGCTGCAGAGCTCGATTCGATTGTAACGTCCCTCAACTGGGGCCTCTTGCTTTCTGACCGTATTCCTCTTTCTAATGTTATTCCGGAGGAAAAGCTTGATTATCATCGTTTTCATGTAGAGCTTGATATAAAAAAGGATGGCTTGGTAGCTCCTGTGGGACTAATTGGCGGTCAATCTATCTCAGAGCTTTTGTCGCGGCTATCGGCGCACGTCGCAGGAATCGAGTCTTTTGATGATTATCCTATTCCTTTCAGGAGCGTGGCCGCCGATTTGCTTACCGGCGAGCAGGTTGTTTTCGACAGTGGCAGTTTCTCGACAGCGCTTCGTGCCAGTATGTCAATTCCCTCTGTATTTTCACCCGTTGAATTGGACACTCTCTACCTTATTGATGGCGGTGTGCTTAATAACTTCCCGGTTGATGTTTGCCTGGATATGGGAGCAGACATAATAATCGGTGTAAATGTAGGCAATGCCGACAGAGTGCCAATGAGCGAGCTCGGTTCGATTATTAGTGTGCTTTCTGCCTCGGCAATGATAGGCAACAGTGCTAACAACCGAAGTCAGTTACCCCTTGTTGATGTTTTAATTTCGCCTGATTTGTCACTGTATAATGTAGCAAGCTTTTTTAATGGCCCTCAGATTATTCAAAAAGGCGAGGAAGCTGCAAGGGAGAGCTTCCATCTGATAGATTCTCTGGCCGTTATGCTCAACAGTATGGGCGAAGCCAAGCCCTTGATAGTTCCCCCCGACCCGGGGTCTTATATTATTTCCGAGATACAGACGGTAGGACTTGAAAATGTAAGTCGTCGTTTTTTCCTTTCCGGGCTGCAAATTGCTGTTGGCGACACAATTGATTTTGATATTTTGGAACATGGGGTTAGTCGTTTGATGGGCACAAGGTATTTTGAATCGCTTACTTATGATCTTAAGCCGGGTGATGAGGGCTATGTTTTAAAGCTAACTGCCAATGAGTCAGCGCGGGCTAAGTTTAAGTTTTCACTTCATTATGATAATGAGAACAGGGCAGGGATTTTGACAAATATTACCCTGAGGAATATTTTGCTGAGGGGAAACCGTATGAGTACTACTTTTGATATTTCCGAGCGACCCCGCTTCAATTTGTCATTAATAAACTACCACGGAGAAAACCATTTTACCGGTTCTCGCCTGGATTTAAATTGGGAGAGGAGTAATTTCCCGGTATATCTTGACGACGGCGCTGTTTACGGGAGTTTTTTTCATAATTATACTGATGTCTCCTTTGGTATAATGTCATCGATAGATACAAAATGGGAAATCGACGCCTACCTTGAGTATGAGCGCAGCATGATGCACAGTCAGACCGGCATGTACGAGTTGTTCTCTTCGGGAATTAATAAGTTTGGCGACGTTTTCATTTCGGCCAATTTCAACGCTTATTATAATACCCTTAACAGACGCTTTTTCCCGACCTCGGGCAATGAGGCTTTTATCAGGTATAGGTTTTATATTGACAGTCGCGCTGTTTATCATGGCGATGATCATGCTCGCGATTTGGTTGCAGAGGCAATTGAGCCGGCAAACAGGCACTTTTTCGAATTGTCGGGATCCTTTCAAAAGTTTATCAGGTTAAGTAGGAAATGGGTTGTTTCACCTCGTGTTCAGGCAAATTACTCAGATATGCAGCTTCCCTTGCCCGGTCGCGATTTTGTGGGAGGTATGCCTTTCCAACGCCGCTCCAACGAGGTTAGTTTTGTGGGTATGTCGTCTCGCGAAAAAGTGGTGCAGAATTATATCCTCGCACAGCTCAATCTTCGTTATCGCTTTAGGCGTAATCTGAATATAACCGGAGTTGCTAATGGGATGATGTCTTTCAATGGCGATGGTCCCGAGTTTTTAGGCTTCCTGTCGGCCAAGGATGAGAAGATTTTGGGATATGGCTTACTCCTTGAGTATGACAGCGTAATTGGACCGGTCCAGTTGGGGGTGTCCAACAGCAATATGAACAGGGGATTCAGATGGTACGTTGGATTGGGCTATCCGTTTTAGTCTATATTCTAGTCTTTTTGTTGAGATACAAGCGTTTGTGCAAGCAGCAAATCGAAGGGAGTGGTTATTTTTATGTTTTCAATATTTCCCTCAACCAGTTCAATTTTGTGAGCCATATCTTCAACAACCGAGGCATCGTCGGTAAATGAGGCTTTGTATTTTGCCCTATAGGCCTGCTTCAGAAGGTCGGTTCTAAATACCTGAGGCGTCTGTACCAGCCTGTAGTTATCGCGCAGTCTGGCAATTGAGTTACCTTCCTTGACTTCGCGAAGCGAGTCAAGCGGCCTGGTCACGGGAATAACAGCGCCGAATTTGGCGGCTGCCCGGTAGCATCTCCTTATGGTTTCAAGCGAAACAAAAGGACGAACTCCGTCGTGAACTCCCGTAAGTCCTGACGGGTCAGTGATGCTGTCAAGGGCATTTGAAACAGAATGAAATCGTGTCTCGCCCCCGTCAACTATTGCATGAGGAATATTGAAGTTGCATTCGCGGCATAGCTTATTCCAGTATTCACGCTGTTCGGCCGGCAGTGCCACCACAATATTAATGTTGGGGTCGAAACTATAAAACCTCTCGATAGTGAGCATCAGAATAGTTTTGCCTGCTAGCGGCAAAAACTGTTTGGGTATAGGCTCGCCCATTCTAAGGCCTTTTCCGCCTGCAACTATTATTATATTGTCGGCCATGCTATCTTCTAAGAGTTTACTTTAGATATTTATAGCGTTTTATGCTCTTTTTGGGGGTCTTCTCGAATTCCTCGGGGAAGAGAATAACCTTATTAATTGCCATGTATGCCGGAAGCTCAGCGTTAACCTCTCTTCTTAATTTTTGCAAAACCTCCTCAATCTCTTCCGAGCTTCGATTTGAAAGATCAGAAACTTCATAGTCGGGATATATCAGAGCCTCAATTTTGCCTTCATTTTCGCGTACCAGACACTCCTGAACCAGCTCATGATTGCTTAGTACTGCTTCAATCTCCTCAGGATATATGTTTTGACCCGAGGGGCCTAAAATCATATTCTTGCTGCGGCCCTTGATAAACACAAAGTCTTCTTTGTCGATAACGCCCAAATCGCCGGTGTGTAACCAGCCATCTTCAGTAAAGACTTCAGAGCTGGCTTTCTCATTCTTGTAATAGCCTAAGAGGGTGTTATCACCTTTAACCTGTATTTCACCCACCACATTGTATGGATCTTCGCTGTCGATACGTACCTGCATACGATGTACCACCCGGCCGGCCGATGTTGCCTTTGTCTTGTTCCAGGGAGCATAACTAATCAGTGGACCACATTCAGTCATCCCGTAGCCGACTGTCATCGGAAACTCAATCTTTCTAAGGAATAGCTCTACATCCTTGTTAAGGGCGGCACCTCCAATAACCATCTCCTTAAATTCCCCTCCAAAAGCTTCGATAAGGGTGTTTTTGATTTTGTTATATACCAGCTTATTGGCTATGGGAGTTTTCAATATCAGCTTCAATCCGGGACTTTCCAGCTTAGGCATGATGCGGTTTCTGAAGATTTTCTCCAATATTAGCGGCACTGAAAGTATAAGATGGGGTTTGACGGCCCTGAAAGCTTCCGTTATTATTTGAGGCGATGGGGTGCGGGTCAGGAAGGTTATGTGGCAGCCAATTGTAAAGGGCCACAAAAATTCGAACAGACAGCCGTAGGTGTGGGCAAGTGGCAAAAAGGACACTATTCTGTCGCCCGGTGAGAGGTCGAAGTTGTCATCGGCAAATTGCACATTCGACCAAATGCTTCTGTGTGGCAACAATACTCCTTTAGAAAATCCGGATGTCCCTGAGGTGTAGGAAAGCACCATTACATCCTCAGCTGCTCTTTCAGCACATTTAATTCTCTTTAAATCGAAGGGTTCCCCTCCCTTTTTGGTTTCAGCAATCGCTTTATCAACTGCCTTTTTTAGCTTTCCGTGATGGTCAACGAGCGGTTTGTAGTCGTGAATTGATAATATGCCTTTTAGATTGTGGGTCTGCTTATCATCAATCTTATCGAGCATCATATCGGTGGCAAACAGCAACTCAGCCTCAGAGTGATTAATAATATGGTGTATATCATTGCTGTGAAAATCTGATAGTATTGGGACTACCACGGCGCCGTAGGTGATTATTGCCAAAAAGCTGCTTGCCCAATTAGAAAAGTTGCGGCCTATCAAGGCTATTTTGTCGCCGGGCTTTATTCCAAGCTCATGAAATACTATATGAAGCTGATAAATAGACTTTCCAACTTCCCGGTATGTAAAATCCTCTCCTTTATAATCGCTGAATGCTATAAGATCAGCGTTTTTTTCGATGGACGACTGAACCATCGATATATAACCGTTTGATTTCATCTTTTAAAAGTTTTTTTAATGGTCATATTGAACTTCCATAATTTCCCACACCTTCTGTGGGTAAAATTTCTTACATGGTCGTTTCATCAATTATATTAAAGAACTATTAGACGGCGAATATAAGCATATTATATCAGTTTTGTCAAACCCGCGGCCTTTAGGCCGATGTCGGGCTTGCTGCGCGGTTTAGGCGGGAAAGGGCCTTGAGATAATTGGAAAAAATACTAAGCCAAAGATAACGCAAAGGCAGTAATAGCAGTTAATTAAACATAGACATTGCCCACTTTAATAAGCTTTGGAATGTTCAGAAGTTTTATTTTGCGACCCTGAAGCTCAATCATTTTGTCGGCCTTAAACTCAGACAGCAGGCGAATTACCGATTCGGTGGCAGTACCTACCATATTGGCAAGCTCTTCGCGCGTCAATGAAATCTGAATCGTGCCTTTTTCGTCTAATTCAAAGGTATCCATCAGTAAGAGAAGCACTTCTGCAAGTCGCTCCCTTACGGTTTTCTGCGCTATATCGGTGAGAAACTTGTTGGATTCGCCAAGCTCGCGGCAGGTGAGTTTCATCAAATCCATAGCAAATTCCGGATTCCCCTTAATCAGGCCGGTAAGTGTCTCTCCCGGAATGTAGCAGGTGGTAGTCTCCTGAATAACTTCGGCTGTGGTACATGCCAACTCCTCGCTTATTACTGAGCGAAAGGCGATTAAGTCGCCTTTGCGAGCAAAGCGAATTATCTGCTCCTTCCCGTCAAATCCGGTTTTATAAATCTTTAATACCCCGCTGTTTATTATATAACTACCGTTAATGCGGCTGCCTTCGTTATATATAATCGACCCTTTTTTGAACAAGTTGCAGACCATGGTTTGCGAAACCCTGGCTATTTGCTCACCGGTTAATCCCCTGAAAATCTCGTGTTGCTGCAGCTCATGCAACGAGATTTCAATCTCTTGCCCCTCTTTTTTCATGCGATGCTCTGTGGTGGTGTGATTTTCCTAAATCATGTCAGCAAATATATAAATAAAGATTAAATTAGCACTCTGGTGTTAACAATCTAAATATGTTAATATATGAAAAGTGAAGTTTCAATAAAGTGGAAAGGTAATATGGCTTTTGAGACTGAGGTCAATGGTCATAAATTGGTATTGGACGCCACGCCCGAAGTTGGGGGCGAAGACAGGGGCCCTCGTCCGAAGCCTTTGGTAATGGTAGCTTTGGCAGGATGTACCGGTATGGACGTTGTGTCTATTTTGAAGAAAATGCGGGTCGAAATTGAAGGTCTGGAAATCAAGGTCGAGGGCAATATATCAGAGGAACATCCCAAGACCTTTACCGAATTGAAGCTTATTTATGAGTTTAAAGGCAAGGATCTTCCAATGGATAAGCTCAAAAAGGCTGTTGAAATGTCGGATGAAAAATATTGTGGAGTTTCAGCATTTTATAAAAAAGCTGTTCCGCTTTCTTATGAGATTAGGCTTGGGTAAACAGCCGGGCTGAGCTAGCGCGCACTTAAGTGGTTTGCGGGCACCGGGGCTCTTTGTTTGCCGAAGCCAGTAATGGTGCGATTTTTGCGGGGTTTAGCCGTTGTATATCATTTGTAGAGATGAAGAAAAAAATGGCGTTTGCCCTGAAAAGAAAGGTTGTTTTCACAACGATTGTTGGTATCGTAGCTATTTCAGCGATATACTTTTCTGTTGGCAGGGCATTTGAGCGAATCAGCGTTAATATTGATCGTCTGGCCGAACCCAACGAGCGCCTGCTTGAAGTAAACAAGCTCTTCAGAGGAGTGTCGCAGCTAAATCAGCTGCAGCAGAAGGACGCTGCAAGCGGCCGCCGTACTCCTTCAGCAGAATATAAGAGGGAGACAAATTTGCTCTACCAAAGTATCGATACCCTGGAGATACTCTTTGAGGGAGACAGCCTGCAGTTGTTTCGTCTGAATAATATATGGCAGCTTTTGCGCCGAAGCGAAGAGGTGTTCAAAGAATACATGGGCCTGCAATACCGCCATAAGCTAAATCCCGACATCAATACTGTTTTAACCCGGGTTAGTGATGATATACGTCAGGCGGATTCGCTAATCTCTTCCATTGTTCAGACGCAAATAACCACTACTACCACTACAGTATCTTTGGACACCATAAAGGCTCAGAAGCCGGGCTTTTTGCAGCGCTTGTTTGGCGGTTCCGACACCAAAAAGGTCGATGATGTTGTGAATAAGGCAACTAAGGTGGAGGAGCAGGTTAAATTTGATGTTGACACTTCCGGAATCTTTCAGGCTGATCATCTTTTTCAGGCCTTGGGCAGTTCGCTGGATAGCGTTCAGGCAGTCCGTCTCCACGAGGCTGCCGAGTTGCAGACTCAGGAGTTCAGGCTTCTGAATGTTAATAGCAATCTTATTCATCAGCTTATTAATATTATTAATGAACTTGAACAGGAGGAGATAAATCAGCTAAATGCCGAAACTCAATCAGCCTTCCGGACAGCGGGTGATACTATTCAGATTCTCAATTTGATAGCTGTGGTTTTTGTGGTAGTGACACTAGTCCTCGTATTGATTGTTCTGATGGATATATCCAAAAGCAATAAATATCGCGATCAGCTTGAAGCTGCTCATGAAGCAGCACGTCAAGAGGCCGCTGCCAAGCAGAGATTCCTGTCAAATATGAGTCATGAAATTCGCACTCCTCTGCAATCGATCTTTGGATATGCCGAGCAGGCCAAACTGGCAGGGCAAAGCAGCGTTGATCTGGAAGCCGTATATCATCCTGCTATGCATCTTTTGGAGGTTGTTGATGAGGTCTTGGATTACGCTAAGGTTACTTCGGGTGAGCTTAGCTTTGCCAGCGAACCATTCCGGGCATCCGAGGAGCTAAGACGCGTGCTAAAGAGTATGCGGCAAACTGCTCAAAAGAAAAATATTAAGCTGGATTATGAATTTGAAGGCAGTGAAGAGGTGCTGTTGTTGGGTGATGCTTTCAGGCTGCGACAAATCGTTTATAATCTGGTGGGTAATGCCTTGAAATTCACCAGGGAAGGTGGCGTTAAGGTGAAGCTGGAGGTGAATGAAGAGGACGGGGGCTTCGGACTTAAGCTTGCTGTGTCGGATACCGGTATTGGCATTGAGCCGGAGCGTATGGCACTGCTTTTTAAGGAGTTTTCGCAGGCCGACCCGGGAGTTTCGTCGCATTATGGAGGTACGGGTCTGGGATTGAGCATAGTAAAGAACATGGTCGAACTTCAGGGAGGCAGGGTTGAGGTGGAAAGCGTAAAGGGAGAGGGTTCTACCTTTAGCGTTTATATTCCCTATCCGGGCTATGTAGGTAATGAGCAGAGCGCTGATGAGGCTGAGGCTGGTTTTGTTAAGCCGCAATTAGTTTGGATGGCTGATGATGATGCTATGATTTTAAAGCTTGGTGAGGCTATTTTAAAAAAGCATGAAATAGACGGCGAGTTCTTTGATAATGGGCATGAGCTTCTTAAGGCTTTTGATAAAAGGAAACCCGATGTAGTCATACTGGATATGCGGATGCCCGGCATGAGCGGGCTTGAAGTTTGCGAAAAAATCCGCGCACGGGTGGGTGATGCTATACGGATCTTTGCACTGACGGCGCAGGTGCTTCCTCACGAGAGGGAAGAAATGCTGGCAAAAGGCTTCGACGGTATTGTCAGTAAGCCTTTCAAAGAGGCTGATTTACTTGCCGTGATGCATAATAGCAGCAATGAGGGTCAGCAAGTTCTGCCCGATATTTCAAGCCTTGAGAAAATGGCCGGCGGCGATAGAGCTCTTGTAGCTTCCATTTTGATGTCGATAAGGGATGAGAGCCTAAAGGATCTATCAATGATTAAGGAAGCTTTTGATAATGATGATAGAGATGCTTTATTGCTTATAATTCACCGGATGGCTGGCAGAAGCGGGCAGTGTGGAGCCATGGAATATTCGCAGCTCTTACGTGAAGCAGAGCTTGAGCTTCGCAGCGATTCCGTACTGCTTAGCCCGGAAAGTGTTGATTCCTTGCTCGCGGAGGGTGAACAGTTTGTCGCTTCCATCGAAACAATTCTTAGCACCAAGCAAGCTCCGGGTAGCCTGTAATTGATGTATTAGTTAATCCCGTATTTTTCCATCTTATTGTAAAGAGTCTTGCGATCTATGTTCAGCAATCTTGCGGCTTTAGACTTATTTCCCCTTGACTGCGTCAACACTTTTTCTATCTGTTCTTTTTCCGTCAATTCCTGTAAAGCTTTCAAATCACTATGACCGCCTGTAAGGTTTGTGGCCCTGAGCATCGAATAGTGCATCTCTTCAGGTAAGGAGTCGCGCCCGGCCTCTTCTCCCGGAGAAAGTAAAACCATCCTCCTGATAGTATTTCGCAACTCGCGCAGGTTGCCCGGCCAATGATACTCTTTTAAGATTTGCATGGCCTCAGGTGTAACACGGACCACAGAGCGGGACAGATCACGGTTGGCTTCGCTAATAAAATGACTTATAAACAAGTCGAGGTCGCCACCCCGCTCCCTTAAGGGGGGCACAGAAATCTTGAACTCGTTGAGCCTGTGATAAAGGTCTTCCCTAAATTCGCCCGCGTTAACGCTCTCCATAAGGTTTTCGTTGGTGGCAACAATTAGACGAAGGTCAACAGGGATAAGTTGGTCGCTGCCAACAGGCTGAATTACTTGTTCCTGAATGGCTCGAAGGAGCTTGATTTGCACCTCGTAGCCCAGGTTGCCTATCTCGTCGAGGAAGAGCGTTCCTCCGGAAGCCGTCTCAAACTGGCCCTTTTTATCTATTAAGGCTCCGGTAAAGGCTCCTTTGATATAGCCAAAGAGTTCACCTGCTGCCAGCTCTTTTGAGAGAACGCCGCAATCAATCGGTACAAAAGGCTTTGATGCCCGACGACTGGCTTTGTGAATGGCACGGGCTACATACTCCTTGCCCGTTCCGCTCTCGCCCTGAATTATTACTGACATATCGGTGGGCGCAACCAACTTAATAAAATCCTGAAGAGCCGCTGATTTGCTGCTTGTCCCTGCTATGTAGCCCTCTTCTTTTTTCCCTGCTTTCGCCGGACGGACGTCTTTATCAGGCTTTTCGCTTAAATGATTTAAAATCATAAGCAGTTCATCCGGATTAACGGGCTTAGTTATGTAGTCGGAGGCTCCCATTTTCATCGCTTTCACCACTATCCTTACATCGTGAAAGCTTGTCATCATTACTACAAGCGAGGAGTTTAAATTGTGGGTTCGGATACTCTCCAAAAGGTCGAGGCCGGTGCCGTCGGGGAGGCGGTAATCTAACAGAAATATATCAAAATGCTGCTTTTGGATGGCAATACCGGCATCTTTGACAGTTGTAGCGAGGCTTACGCTGAAATCCTTCTTTTTCAGGAAACCCTCCAAAATCTTGGCAAAAGCGATATCGTCTTCAACAATAAGCAGTTTTCTCATTTGTGCATTTTTTTCTAATATGCTAAGATAGGAAAAATGCTATGCCCTCACATCTGATACTCCCTCTTTTTTCTCTATTGTAAAAATAGAAAAGCCGGAATCGTTATTCCGGCTTTGCCCCAAAACTAAACTTGAATTTACCCCAAAACTAAACTCTAAAAACCGGGTTAGGTTTTTATTTTATCTCACCTTCAGCTGTGATTTTTACTATTTTTGTTTCTTCGCCTTTTACAAGTTTAACTGAATAAAGACTATTTTCTGCATCAGAAATTAGTGCTGCTTCAGCTATTTCCCATCCGGCAAAATCTTCGCCTTTAAGGGCTTCGCTTACTGCTTCGGGAAGGTCTGCAACTTCAACCGGAGTCTTAGTTACTTCTTGTTCAATTGATACGGCGTTGTTGCTGCCGGCATCTGCCACAGTGGCATAAGCTGCCGTGGTGAACATTCCAAGCGCTATGGCAAATAATAACATTCTTAACTTTTTCATCTCTAATTAATTTTAAGTTTACACTATATATTACATTTATGAGAGTAATAAACTATATGGCATAATCGTGCCATAATTGCGCGAGTGATGTAAGTGGTTGACAGCAAGCGTCTAACCCGGAGTGCAGGGCTTTTCCCTTTTGGGGAAGCTGGGGTGCTGTTTGTGGATAAATTCTACAGAACGGGGTCTTGCCGAGGCAGATTATGATACGACAAGTGCCTCGCCAGCCCCTTAAAAGGACCCGGCGAGGCACTTGTTGCCAATAAGGAGGATGTTGGTCCTTAATGTATTGCCGACTGGAATTGTTCCAGAAAACGAATGTCGTTTTCAAAGAACAAGCGTATATCTTTTATTTGATATTTCAACATGGCTATTCTTTCTATGCCCATGCCAAAGGCAAAGCCTGTATATTTCTGGCTGTCTATACCGCACAAATCAAGCACCTTAGGATCGACCATGCCGCAGCCCATTATTTCAAGCCAGCCTGTATGTTTACATACACCACAACCCTTGCCGCCGCATATTGAGCAGCTCACATCCATCTCGGCAGATGGCTCGGTAAATGGAAAGTAGGAGGGACGCAGGCGTATTTCAGTTTTCTCATCAAAAAACTCGCGGGCAAAGTATAACAAGGTCTGTTTCAAGTCGGCAAACGACACGTTTTCATCCACGTATAGTCCTTCAATCTGATGGAAGATGCAGTGTGCACGTGCCGAAATAGCTTCATTACGAAACACTCTTCCCGGAAAAATAGCGCGGATAGGCGGCTGTTGCTTCTCCATTACTCTGACTTGAACCGAGGAGGTGTGAGTACGCAAAAGTATATCCGGGTCTTTGTTGATAAAGAAGGTGTCTTGCATATCCCTGGCAGGGTGATCAAGCGGGAAGTTGAGAGCTGAAAATACGTGCCAGTCATCCTCTATTTCAGGGCCTTCAGAGACGATAAATCCGATGCGGGCAAAGATGTCAACTATCTGATTGCGAACCAGGGTGATAGGGTGGTGTCCCCCGAGAGGAAAGGGGCTCCCGGGACGGGTAAGATCGGTATTGGAAGCGCTGCTACTTGTAGCTTCGTTGTTTTCTTTCAGCTGCTGAATAATATTCTGCGCCTCGCTCTTCAGCCTGTTAAGCGACATGCCTACAGCTTTTTTCTCTTCGGCTGCGACACTCTTGAATTGGTCAAAAAGGTTGGATACAAGCCCTTTCTTACTCAGATATTTTATACGTAAAGCTTCTGCCTCAGCTGCACTGTTAGCTTTCAGACTCCTTATTTCCGATAGTAATTCTTCTATTTTTTCCTGCATTGAAGTATTGTTTTAAGTGCTTCCCGGGTTTTTATGAAAACCCGAGTTGCAAAAATAAGAATATTACGGGCGGATAAAAAGTCAAAGCCCTATTTTTCATGCCTTAATAGTTTTATGCAGATTGTTTGGCAAGCATTTTTAGTACACCTACGGCTTTTAGAATCAGATACTGGATTGTAAGAACGAAAATAATAGCAGCTCCTGAGGGGATATTAAGAGCGTAAGCAACCAAGAGCCCTGCCAAAGAACCTATTAAGCCAAAGAGAACAGACAGGGCAATTATTTTTTTGAAAGAGTGAGTGAACAACATTGCTGTTGCCTGAGGTATGGTGAAAAGGCTCAATACCAGTATGATTCCCATAATCCGAATGCTGACTACGATTGCAAGCGAGACTAATATGGCCATTGCATATCTGAAAAAAGTCACCTTTAGGGCGTTTATTCTTGAAAATTCCCGATCGAAGGCCGTGTAGATTATTGGTCTGTAATAAACGATGAAAAATAGCGCTGTGAAGATGGTGAGAGTCAAAATCATATAAATATCGCTTATCCCTACCGAGAGTATGCTTCCAAAAAGGAAGCTCATAAGGTTGGGGGCGTAGCCGGGTGTCAGAAAAACAAATATTATCCCCAGAGCCATCCCGAGCGACCAGAGTATTGCAATGGCGCTATCTTCCCTCATCTTGCCTTTCTCTGAGATCCATTCAATGCTTGTGCCGGTAAGTACGGCAAAGATTGCCGCGCCCAGAAAGGGATTTAGACCCAGATAGTAGGCTATGCCGATGCCGCCAAATGAGGCATGGGTTATACCTCCGCTAATAAATACGTTTTTGCGTGCTACTATATAGGTTCCTATCATAGCTGCCAGTACACTTGTTAATAGCGAAGCAATAACCGCGTTGCGGAAGAAAGTATAATTGAAGAGATTTATGAATTCATTCATCATATATGTTTGTTTAGGATACTACGCGGAGCCTTGTCGTGGGCCACTATCTTCAAGGGGGCATTATAGCTTTCCAACATGCCGGCAGTAACCTCATTGGAGGGATGATAGTGCATATTTTGATTAACGCAGGCTATGGTTTTGACCATCGACGAGATGGTTCCTACATCGTGTGACACCAGGATAATCGCCATGTTTTTGTTAAGCTCCTGAAGCCATTTGTATAACTCACCTTCAAAGTTTTTATCAACATAGGTGTTGGGCTCATCAAGAATAAGCAACTCCGGCTGGTTAATCAGTGCGCGACTTAGCAAAACACGCTGTAGCTGCCCTCCTGAAAGCTCGCCGATGGGACGTTTGCGATAGGCTGATAAGCCTGTTTCATCTATCAGCTTTGTGCTTCTGGCTTTTTGAACTTTGCTAAGTCGTGGCCACCATGCACTTCCGGTCTTGAAGCCCGACTGTATTACCTCCTCAACGCTGATGGGGAAACTGCTGTCAACGCGTGATGCCTGAGGCAGATAGCCTATGTTTATTTTACCCGATGGAAAACTGACCTGCCCCTTAAAAGGCTGGATTATACCAAGCAAGACCTTAACCATGGTGGTTTTTCCTCCACCGTTTGGACCTATCACCCCGATAAAGTCTTTGGGATAGACTTTCAGGCTGATATTCCGGAGGACTGCCTCGCCGTTGTATCCGGCCGTAACATCTTCCAGCTCAGCGATTGCTTTATTCATTTAAGTATTTTTGAAAGGTAAGGTTTAGCTCTGTCATCGTTTCTTCCCAATCATAAGCCATGGGATTAATCGTTACTAAGGCAATACCGGCCTCCTCAGCTATTGTTTCGGCATTCCTGATATCATATTCTTCCTGAATAAAAATAACGCTGACTGACTTGCTCTTTGCAGTCTCTATTAAGAATGCCAGATAGGCAGGCGATGGTTCTTTGCCCTCTACTTCGACCTCGTGCTGCACTAAATTATAGTCGCGTGCCAGGTAACTAAGTGCAGGATGAAAAATCATAAACTCCCTGGTCTTGACCAAAGCCGTTGTTGCCCTCATTTCCTTGTCTGCCTTTTCCACTATTGCCATAAGATGCGGGTAGTTTGCCTCTATGGTATCTTTTAGCTGCGGAAAATTCTCAATAAGGGCATCCCTGATCAGGGGGATAAGCTGCTTTACCACAGAAGGCGACATCCAGATATGTGGATCAACGCCATGCGCATGTCCATCATCCTTATGGTGATCTGACGAAGCGCTAATAAGCTCTGTGTGATTGGAGAGGGTGAGCATTTTCATTTCCGGATTAATCTCACCCAGTCTTGGAAGCCAGGCTGCCTCATAGCCCAGGTTGCCCACGCCTATATAGAGCTTGGAATCAGAAAGTTTTTGGAATTGCTGAGTAGTTGGCGAGTATGTTGAGTGACTGGATCCCGGAGGAACCATCACGTTAACCTCAAGTGCTCCGCCACTCAACAGGTCAACGAAATATTTCTGCGGCAGAATGCTGACTGACAGCAAATTGTCGCTTGCCTGTTTTGTGCCACAGCCCGTGAGATATGCACTAAGTAATAGCGGTAGAATAAAAGCTAATTGTATTTTTCTTTGTCTCATGTTTTAATTTATAACTAATAACTAATCACTAATAACTATCCCATCTTATTGGACTTTTGTGTTACACCCTTGCCGGGCTATCCTACATCTCTTAATCCAAGCAATGTAATCGGTCACTCTTTATTTGCCGGCAGGAAGATTGCAATGGGCACAAATCCCTTCAATTATCAGACTGCTCGATTCCATGACGAAGCCGCCCGGCAGCGTATCCTTTTTTATATCTACCTGAGGCATACAAATAAGCTTGTTGCAATGTGAACAGTGAAAATGCGCATGAGCACTGTTTATATGCTTGCCTGCAAGTTTGTATTTGACAGTTTGTGAGTCAATTGCAATCTGATGAATTATCTTCTTCTCGACCAGAGTCCTGATTGTACGATAAACAGTTACCCGGTCAACCTGTCCCATATCCTGCTCCAGCCGCTCTTCTATCTCCTTTTGGGTCAAAGCAATACCCGGAGAACGAAGCAGCTCAAGTACCTTACGCCTTATGCCTGTAACGTTTAGCCCTTTTTGCTTAAGCAGGAAGTTTATATCGTTAATATTTGCAACCATGTTGCAAATATATAACAATAATAGATAACAATGAAATCTGACTTATGTTTTTCTATGCCCTTGTATCAGGTCTTGAAAATCAAACTTTAGCCATAATTAATTTGTTGAGATAAAAAAAATATCTACTTTTGCAGTCCGAATGAATTCTGACGGGTATAAAAGAGGTAGACAGTATTAGATTTACCCACCTGCAGGAAGAAACAATAAATTGAATTAGTGATGTATGCAATTGTAAACATTGCCGGACAGCAGTTTAAAGTTGAGAAGGAGCGCAAAATATTTGTGCACCGTTTAGCTGCGGAAGAAGGCGCTTCTGTTGAGTTTGATGAAGTTCTTTTGGTAGAAGATGAGGCCGGTATTAAGGTAGGTGCGCCTGCATTGCCCGGAGCTAAAGTAACAGCAAAAGTTCTGTCACATCTGAAGGGTGATAAAGTTATCGTTTTCAAGAAAAAGAGACGTAAAACTTACAGGAAGAAAAACGGTCACAGGCAGTATTTAAGCCAGATTCAGATCGAAGATATTCAGGTTGGATAATAAAAAATTAAGGTGAAATGGCACATAAGAAAGGTGTAGGTAGTTCCAAAAACGGTCGTGACTCAGAGAGCAAACGACTTGGAGTAAAGATTTTTGGCGGACAATTTGCCAAAGCCGGTAATATTATAGTTCGTCAACGTGGCACTAAACATCATGCCGGAGATAACGTTGGAATTGGTAAGGATCATACTTTGTTTGCCCTAACCGATGGTGAAGTTGTTTTCCGCAAGAAAAGAGATAACCGTTCATTTGTATCGGTTGAGCCTGTTGCTGCCGAATAACTAACGGCAAAAAAGGTATTAAAAGTCTCCTGTTTTTGTTACTTTCGTAACAAATTCAGGAGATTTTTTTTGAACAGACCGAAGGTCTTAAGTATAGAATTACAGATAAACATTAATCATTATGCTCACACTTAAGCAATTACAAGATGGCAGGGATGAGGTTATAGAGCGCCTCAAAATAAAAAACTTTGATGCCACTGCTATTGTGGATCAGATTATTGCACTGGACAACCAACGCAAGTTAACTCAGACTGAATCGGAAGCTCTTCAGGCGGAGATGAACAAGATATCTAAGTCTGTTGGGCAGTTGATGCAAAAGGGGGATATCAATGCCGCCAACGAGGCAAGGGAGCGCACGGCAGGATTAAAAGAACAGATTAAAGACTTAAGTTCGACTTTGGCATCTGTGGAAAAAGAATTACTGGATTTATTGGTGCAGCTGCCTAACTTGCCGCATCAGTCTGTTCCTTCAGGCAAATCGGCCGAGGATAATTTGCAGGTTAAGGAAGGCGGGAAAATGCCTGAGCTTAAGGATGCTTTGCCCCACTGGGAGTTGGCCAAAAAATATAAGTTGATAGATTTCGAACTGGGCGTGAAGCTTACCGGAGCGGGTTTCCCTGTTTATAAAGGCAAAGGAGCGAAACTGCAAAGAGCCTTAATCAACTTCTTCTTGGAAGAGGCCTGTGCAGCGGGATATGAGGAAGTGCTTCCTCCCCTTATGGTCAATGAAGATTCGGCTTATGGAACAGGTCAACTTCCTGATAAAGAGGGTCAGATGTATCATGTGGGTATTGATAATCTCTATTTGATTCCAACAGCCGAAGTGCCTGTAACCAATATTTATCGTGATGTTATTTTAAGTGCTGAGCAGTTTCCGGTAAAAAACTGTGCCTTCTCGGCTTGTTTCAGGCGTGAGGCCGGTTCTTACGGAAAAGACGTGAGAGGCTTGAACCGTCTGCATCAATTCGATAAGGTTGAGATAGTACAAGTGGCTAAGCCGGAAGACTCATATAAGATATTGGATCAGATGGTGGCGCATGTACAGAGTTTGGTGGATAAACTGGAACTACCCTGGCGCATCTTGCGTCTTTGCGGCGGTGATATGAGCTTTACTTCAGCCCTGACTTATGATTTTGAAGTATTTTCGGCTGCACAAGAGCGCTGGCTCGAGGTTAGCTCGGTTAGTAATTTTGAAAGCTTTCAGGCTAACCGCCTGAAGTTGAGGTACAGAGATGCCGATGGCGGCAAGCCGCAATTGGCTCATACGCTCAATGGCAGCGCGCTGGCTCTTCCGCGTATTATGGCGGCAATCCTTGAAAACAACCAGACTCCGGAGGGAATCAAGATCCCTCGGGTGTTGCAGCCCTTTTGCGGCTTTGATTTAATTAAATAATATCTACAGTGCTTATTTTTAATACATCATTTTATATAGACCACGCTGATGTTGAGGCTTGGGGTCGATGGACGGCCGAAAGGCTTTTGCCGGAGGTTGAGAAGGCTGTGGGAGCTGTTAAAGTAGAGCTTTTTGAAGTAGTGTCAGCAGAATCTGAAGAGAGCAGGGTTTTCTCGGTTCAGTGGCGTTGCGACGAAGAGCAGCTTGCGCGGGTTGATGATGTGTTAGCAGAGCTTTTGAAGGAATGTATTACTGTTATTGGTGTCTCTGCCACTCATTTCAGTTCCATAATGAGGAGAATCTGATGCAACGGCAACCCGGAGAGAGAGTTATTTTGGGCATAGACCCGGGGACAACCATAATGGGGTATGGCGTTTTGCTGATACGAGGCAACAGACCTTCAATGATAGCAATGGGGGTTCTGGAACTCAAGAAATACAGCGACCACTATCTAAAGCTTCAAAAGATTTTTGAGCGGGTGATACAGTTGATTGATAGCTATCATCCGGATGAGCTCGCCATAGAAGCACCTTTTTATGGAAAGAATGTGCAGTCGATGCTTAAGCTTGGTCGGGCGCAAGGAGTGGCCATGGCAGCAGCTCTTTCGCGCTCCATTCCTATATTTGAGTATGCACCCTTGAGAATAAAGCAGGCTATCACAGGGCGCGGCTCTGCTTCAAAAGAGCAGGTGGCCCTCTTCCTCAAACAGCTCCTTAAACTGGAAGTGGAGCCTGAATACTTTGATGCCACCGATGGTCTGGCCGCTGCAATGTGCCACTTCCTGCAGGCGAATGTCCCTGCTTCGGGCACTGGTGTGAAAAGCTGGAAGGAGTTTATGGCCAAAAACCCTGCCCGCGTGAAGAAGTGATACCTCTTTTGGAAAGCCTAGCTATATTTTTGTAATAGAAATACAACTTTCTTACTTATTCGAATGATGATGTAATTGAAAGAACGGCTTTTACAGTTATATTTACTCTTACACCATCACCCAAGAAGACTACAATAATGCAAGCCTATTAGTCGCAGGAGAAGAGTAGCATACAAAAACGAAAAGGCAGCTCCATGGGTGCCCTTGCCAAAAACTTAAAAAAGCTACTTGAAGTCCGTAATAAAAAACAGAATTATGCCGGAATGCGCTGCATCGAGCGAAGTCGAATGCGCTGCATCGAGCGAAGTCGAGATGTCCGACCGCTCATACTCCTATATATTATGGGCTGGCTGTTATATTTTTATCAGTCAAATATCAAATCGCAATTCTGTTCAACATTATCTATTGTAGCTCCGATATTTTTATAAAAGTCAATTGCTGGTTTATTCCACTCAGATACTTGCCATCGCAATTTGTGACATTTAGAGTCCTTTGCAAACTCAATCACTTTATTCATGAGTTTAGTACCAACCCCTTTTGCCCGATATTTATGCTGCACATACAAGTCATCCATGTATAGGGATTTGCCTATCCAGGTGTAATAACAGAAAAAATAAGTGACATATCCTACGATTCTATTATCACTTGTCTCTGCTACAAAACAATTAAAAAAATCCTTTTCCATAATCATTCTATCAACTGAATTTGTCATCTTTTCAGGCAATTTCTCAAATGTCGCAAACTCTTTAAATAAGTCAACAATTTGTGAATAGTCGGGTTCTCTAGAATTTCTTATTTTAATCTCCATCTTTTAAATAATCTTTACTAAGTCAGTAATTCTCATATTTTCTGAATCTATAATGGCAGAAGGTTTTTTCAGCTTGCCCATAACGTTCACATATATGAAACGTTAGGGCTGCGGGAGAAAGACTTGTCTGTCGTTACAGAAGTTGGTGCGGGGCAGAAAGGTTCGTGTAAACGTCAAAACCCCAATATTTTATATATAATGTTGTGCAAATGTTGCTTTTTATGCCTCAATCATATTTTTTTTGTATTCATCAGACTTGCATTTCGGAAATGTCTGTTTACTTCATGAATCAATTTGTAAGGTCTATTAAAAGCTTCTTGAGATAGTTTAAAATAATCGGAAAGTCTCCTTATTGTATCTTTTGAAAGTCCCTTGTGGTAATTTAAGATCTTAGAGACTGTTCCTTTCGTTAAATCTAAGATATTGGCTAAGTCCTTTGCCTTTAAATCATGTTCTTCCATTAGAGTTTTAAGTAATTCAATCGGGTCTGAATCATTAAATGTACTATGTTCAACATCCCATTTCTCTATCAAAAGTGTAAGCAAATCAATTTCATCATTTGATGCTTTATTATCGCTAAGAATCAATTTCTCTAATATGTCACAGTACCTTTTGTATTGCTCAACATTTTTAATTACTGTATATTTTAATGTTTCCATCTTTAACCTTTTAAATTACAATTAATAAATATCAATCTCGTACTGTTTTCCCTCATTGCATAGTTTTGTTTATTGTGCATGGGTTCCAATCCACTTAATAAATAGATGCACTCTCGAATTCCCAAAGTGATATTTACAAATCAGCCTGTAATTATTTCCCCCAATATTAAATACTACTCTATCTGAGCCGTTACCGAGAATATCAGCACTATTGAAAGGTGTAATAATTTCATTAGGTTCGCCCCAATCAACTCGTTTAATTATTGATAACCAAATCTCGAATGATGCCTTACCTCCCGCATTTCTTAAGACATAGTCCTCAATAGGTTGTTTTTTAATTAAATGTACTTTCATAATCTTATTCGCAAATATATCCAATAGGTTTCACAAAAGGAAACCTGAGCCAAGATTTTTTCTTGCAGAATGTTTTTTCCAATTTTGCCCAACGGACGGTGTAGCATTAGTGGCGGATTGCGGGCGAATCTCCTTTCAAACCGTTAGATGGCTGATGCGGGAAACGAACCTTGCGGAACGTGCTTCACCCGCCATTAATGCTACACAATGTTAGCCGCTGGCAATGGGTGTATGTTTATCTACCCATATTTAAATGAAATTTGATAGATAAAAACACCGTTTAATTTTCTTAATAAGATACAAGTCACTCAATTTTTATGCTTTCAATCGCGTAGTTATCAGTTGTTAAACTAGTTTTACTAATTGAAATAATTTCTCCATTGAAATAAAACAGAAACTTAGGATACCCTTTTAATAATATCTCGTTATTGCGTGTTAACTCTGGATAATTAATAATTTGAAGAGAAGTTCTGTTTGAAGTCCCCGCATATATTGTATTTCCATCTTTACTAAATGCAAAATCTGAAAAATATAAAGATCCTCTATCAATCATTCCCTTATAAATCATTGTGCTGCTAGCACTATATACTGCACCAACATTCCCTGTAACAACAAACTCACCATTACTTGATATTCTAAAAATATACGGATCCAGAGGATGATCTCCATGATAACTATCATCTTTATGCAATAATATTTTCCCTGTATCATCTAATTCAAAATATTCCATGTCCACAGGACTGACACCTGTAGATATAGAAATTAAGTTGTCAGTATTTGGAATGAATCTAATATAATCTCCTTCAAAATCCCCATTGCCACTGATATTAATACCGGTACTCCTTGAATACGTTCTTACCGGTTGTTCCCACCATGGTGACGGCATAACCGATGCCACTAAATAGCCATGACCATTTGTAGCGACACATTTTGTAGCTAAACCAGTATTTATTGAAGTTACTAAATTGAGAGTACTAGCATTGTATATTTTAATAAAACCGTTATTGTTTAGAACATAAATCTCTAACCCATATCCATTATCACCTATATCAATTTTGCCAACTGTTACATCTAAGCTGATACTGTTAATTTCTGTTTGTGTTATGTAGTTAATTGCCCTTAACTTAAGTAAGGCATTATCGACAATATAAATAATTGGTTCTGTAGGATGATGTACTGCATCTGTAATAGTATAGTAGTAGATTTTTCCTGCTGGTTCAGTAACTTTGATTTTATTACTATTCCTTGTTTGTTCATCGGTATTTGAAACTCTTATATAGTAATACAATTCACTGGTTAATGGGGGTAAACTATCTGTGTAATTTACTGTGTTAACGGAATTAAATGAAGCTATAACCTGTCCTTCAATATCTTTACTTGATGATCTTATGACTTCATATCTCTTAAAGTCGGGTAATGTATATTTTTGCCATTGTAATTGTACAGTTCCCGAATTTGCCGTAGCAGATTCTAATACAATATTAGCTGGTGCCATTGTAGACACTTCAATAGTTTTGGTGGTACTGTATTTATCCTTATCAGTTGCTGTTATTGTTATTATATGTTTGCCTCTTGACAAAGCAGATGTTTCAAATTTTATATTATTGTTTGCATCAGGATGTGTTTTTAATAACTCACCATCCAGATTGCTTGATAAAATTACTTCTAAATCATTGGGCTGGGAATCATTGTCTGTTACATTAACTGAGAAAACAATATTTTCATTGAATGTAAAGTTAGCCGGATTGCTCGGTAGTATCAGTTCAATTTCTGGGGTAAAACCAGTAGTTAACCTTTTTCAACATAGATTTTGACATATTTCAAAGAATCACTTGAAACTCTTACAACTGATTTCCCTGAACCAAAGTCATTCAAATTTGCGAATACTTCATATGAACCAGGTGCTAGATCCTTTAATAGTGTAGTGCCAAATTGATCAGTAATAGCTTGTTTCGTAGCAGGGATTGTAAATACGTTGGCACCTTCAATGGGAGCATAAGTATAACCTGAACTGGAGTAAACAGTAACATATATATCACCCTTACTAACAGTTTCCTCATCTTTTTCACAACTCCAAAGAGTTAATGTCATTAATAGTAATACTAATAAATTGTTTCTTATACTTGTTTATTTTAAATCGATTTATTCCTCTTTGCTTGCGGTTAACATCTGTATATACGCCACTATGGTGCGTAGGCAAAATTGTGTATGCGACACTCTATTGCGTATATATCGGCTTTAGCATCACTACGGTAATTTCTTAGGTGCTTTATTATCATAAAGATAGCCAATTTAGCTATTTTAACACTATTGCGTATTAACAATTTCATAGCGTGCATTTTTTTTAATCAATCGAGCTATCAACGAAGAGTCAAATGATCCAAAGGATTCTTACTCTGATCAAAGCCCTTTGTAGTTATGTGAGTATATATTTCTGTTGTTTGTTACGCATATACCACTAAATTGGCGCGGGATGCCCGTATTACATTTTGCTCCTTACGGCATCGGCTATGGCTTCCATTTCCTCCTTACTCAGTTTTAGCTTTGGGTTTGAAAAATTAATATCTGCCTCGCTTTGCAGGGGCACAAGATGAATATGTGCGTGGGCTACCTCAAGTCCTAAAACTGCCACTCCTATACGCTTGCAGGGCAGGCTGGCCTTTAATGCCAGAGCCACCTTTTTGGCAAAGACAGCCAGACCTGCCAAGGTCTTGTCGTCTAAATCGAAAATATAATCAATCTCCTGCTTAGGCACCACCAGAGTGTGCCCTTTAGCAAGAGGGTTGATGTCCAAAAAGGCGAAATAGTTTTCGTCTTCTGCTATTTTGTAGCAGGGTATTTCGCCCTTGATTATTTTTGTGAAAATTGTAGCCATACCATTAATTTTTAGAAATTAATACCTAGCACAAATTTAATACCTTCAAAAGAAACATCGCCATAATTCATCACAGAAGGATTTTTATAAGTTCCAATTGCTTGATTATTCTCCGGTCCCGGAAATAGGCTGGGATACTTTTCATCGGCAAAAGGATCATTACTCTTGAAATAGTAGCGCGCTTCCAGATAAAAGCGGCCTTTTTGTCCCGGAGCGAACATCCCTATTCCTACAAAGGGAAGCGTCAGCAAATCAGCTTCCATTTTTGCTTCTACCTCCATGGGTTTGTCGGTATAAAAGCCCAATGCAGGCAAATCATCAAAAAGTATATTCCACTGTTCGTAATATCCTTGATGACTGAAAGTCCCGTTTTGATTGTAATCTGCTATAAGGGCATGACGTAATTCTACTCCTCCAAAGCCATATAATTCTATTTTGCCAAGCTCCCGGTAGTAGGATAAAGCAAGGGGAACATTTAGAAATAACCATGTTTGTTCCTCTTTCACATCCCGGGCCGTGATCATTTGTGTATATGCATCACCTTCGCTATCTACCGCATCAAATTCAGCCTCATAGGATTCCATACTTATGTTGTTTTTCTGAAAGCTAAGTCCTGCGCCTACTTGCAAGCCCAGCCACTTTACGAAACGGAAGTTCAGGTTGAATCCTCCTCCATAAGAGAAGGTTTTGCCATAGTCCAAACCGACCCCGTTGTGGTTTATTTTGGGCATCCCAAACTCCGCATAGAGTGAAGTAGAGTACCAGCCTCTTTTGCTTTCTATGGCTAGCTCTTCTTCGCCTTTGTTAATTTCCAGGGAGTCAGTTGCTGCCGGATTAGAGGCTTGCAATGAGATAGAGGTGCAAATAAAGGACAGCAAAAAACCGAGTATCAGTGCCTGCTTTGCTGAAAGTTGATATATTTGAGTTGATCGCATGTTTATTCGTATGTGGTTATAATAAATTACTAACTGAATTAATCTATGGTAAATCTTACGAATTCTTTATTGCCCTGTTTATCCTCAAATTGAAAGATATAAACCCCCGGTAAGAAATCGGTCTTATCGAAATCATACTGGGGTCCTGAGGCAACTTTTTCCTGTACCATAAGTCTGCCTGAAATGTCAAGTAATTGCATATTGACAGCTTCAAAACCGGTAGGCAATAGCACACTTACATTGTTGCCTGCACGAACCGGGTTAGGCCAAAGCATAATGGCAGAGCGCTCACCTCCTGATAATTCGATTGGTTCTGAGCGCAAAACGCAGCCACTCTTGCCGTCTAAGGCATAAACCACCAGTTGCCCGTTCTTGTAAGAGGCATCAATATATTGAGCATTTGATATAAAATCTTCGTTTAAATACCACTTATAATCGCTGAGTTGTTCTGATGCGTTATCGATAAAGAAGACTGTTCCCCATTTATCCATGACATTTAAAGCAGTGGTTTCTATATGTTCAAGACTTACTTGCTTAGATATTGCAGACTGGCAATAGTCGCTTACTTCAAGGGTATATATACCTAGCTTGTCTTGTGTAAGACTTTCGATAGTTAAAGTATCGGAATTGAAATCCAAGACCTCATTATTATAAGTCCATCTGAGGTCGGCAATATCACCTTCTGTTTGCGCTACTATCTCTATAGGCTCGTTAGGGCAGACTACGACTCTGTCGGGCAGGCTGATAATGCCCGAGGGCTTACAATCCAGTGTGGCAAAATCCAGTTCTGCACTTTGATTTAATATTCTTAGATTGCCTTCAAACGCCACAGCACCTTTGGGAATCAGGAGCTTGTATTCTTGCCCGAACTCAAGTCCTTCATGTGAAATAACAAGGGCTCCGTCCTCTACTGTTAAATAAAGAGGTGTAAGCTTACCTTCTGAGGATAGTTCAATCAGTTCAGGGGACTTAAGTACAACAGGCACCTGATAGCGTATTGTGATATCGTCATTTCTATGAATACTATTGCGATAAGCAGAAGCCTCAGTAATAATGAAATCGAACTTTGACTGCATTTCATAGACACCCATATCCACATTATCGCCCATAACCCGAGCCATCATCGACAAGTCAGCAAATGCTTGTCCGGGAATCAAGGATTGTAGTCCTGCATCAATGACAGACGAAAAGGCCATCATCCTGAAATCACCTTCTTCTACGTTAATCAAATTGGGGTCGTAGGATGTGTTACCTTCTCCTTCAAATCCGCCTTCAACACAAGAATATATTACTGTGGACTGTTCACTTACCTGGCCTCCGTCATTGTGATATACAATGCTGTTCTTTATCGAAGCAGGACCATAGACTCCGCCAACTTCTTGTGCCATATTTTTGACAATAGTAAGGTTTATCAATTCAGGCATAGAGTTATTGTCAGACCATATAGCTCCACCCGCAGCAGATGCTTCGTTGTTGTGGAAAAGCACCTGGTAAAGCAAAGGAGAGCTTTCTGTGTTGGAAATAGCTGCGCCATTTTCTCCCTTATTATTTCTGAATATCGAGTTGTGGATAGCAGGGGATGCCTGATTATTGACAATGGCCGACTGAGCCGCGTGTTCAAATATCAGACCATCCAGCACTGATCCATTAGAGATAGGCTGCTCACTACTGCCTGTGTTCAGGAATAGGTGCTTACTGGCAGTTTCATAATTGCCCGTACCTGAAAGGTCTCCGCTTATGATAGTAAGGTTTGTCGCATAATTTCTATAATCCCTAAACATTTCGCTTCCTTCAAATCCTCCATAAATGGTGAGTCCGGTTTTTAACTTAAAAGCCGCATCTCTTTCGGCCGTGCTGACAGCAGAAGAATTGGCAACCTCAACCGGATAATAAGTTCCGGCTGCTACCCAGATTTCATCGCCGGGTAAGGAATACTCCAGAGCCTCATGCAAGGTGCCAAAGGCATTGTCCCAGTTGACACCTGTTGTGCCTTCACTTCCTGCCTTGACATGGATTACATGGTCGTGACCAATATAAAACACGGTGGGGTCAGACCAAATTTCCATACCGTCCAGTAGCATGGCGATTTTCCACTCATAGGTTTTTCCTGTACCAAACCCTGTAAGATTTGTTGTGTTATAATCGGTGGCAAAGAAGCCCCCGGATGTTATTTCTGCATCATGTAAGGGGTTTTCTTCATCGCCGCTTTCCCAAACCTGAATGCGGTATAGCATATTGGGAATCTCTGACTCATCAATTAGCTCTCCTTTTTTTACGCCCCAGCGGAATTCAAGTCCGAAAAATTCTGATTCCTTCGCTCCTCCATAATGGGCAGGCATGGTGTTGACCAAAACAATGCTCTCTAAGGGTCCCATATCCACGTTGTTGCCCTGAACTCTGGGTGAGCCAAGATAATCCCTTGTTAAGTATTCCGGGAGTAAATCACTGCTTCCGGCATCAATGGCCGGAGAGCCTGGTTTTAACATGAAGTTTCCGTTCTCCGGATCCATGAACAATGGGTCGGCATCTATATTCCCTTCACCAGAATATCCTCCCTGAATAATTGAATGCCGGGCTGATACAGTGCTGATCTGTGGACTATTAATCCTCGCATTATTGTTCCAAATAATGGAATTAATTACTTGGGTTCCATTACCAGAAGTTCCACTAATTGCACCAACCCGATTATCGGAATAGTTGTTGTAGAAAAGGCAATTGTTAAATGTGAATTCTGAGTTCATGGAATAGGCAGCACCCCCAGTTTCTGTAGCTTTGTTCTTGGTAAACAGAACATTTTCAAAAGTTGCTGCTGAAGAATTAATGCCAAAAATTGCCCCTCCATCACTTGCTGCATAATTAGATCTGAACCAAAGATTCTGAATACTCGGAGAAGCATTGTATAAATATAATCCACTTCCGCGTTTGTCGTTTAAAGCGTAAGAATTCGCGTAACCAGCTTCAACAATAAAGCCGTCCAACAGGGTCGCGTTGCTAATAGGACTGATTGAAGAGCCATTGCCCACAAGTACATGGTAACTATTGTCTGTCTCAACGTCTGCCTCACCAATATTCCCACTCAAAATGGTTTCATTCATTCGCCAGTTGCGTTGATTCAGGTCGGTTTCACCGCCTGCAAAACCACCATACAGAGCTACACCGTCCTTTAATTGAAAAGAGATGGTGCGATCTGTACCTTCCGTTGGTTTATAAATTCCGGCAGCCACCCATATTTGTTCTCCATTTACAGCGATAGATAAGGCCTTTTGCAGGCTTGTGGCATCATACCAGGAGGAGCCCCGGCCGTTTCCGTCAGGTTTCACAAAGATGGGCTGATCCCTTCTAATATTGAAGGAATTCCAGGCACTCCAGTTGCTATTACCCTCTTCAGTTATTGATGCCACTCTCCATTCAATTTTATCAGCAGCATTGATTCCATCAAGCATATAAGTCGTTACATCAATATCCTCAATAATTACAGGACTACCATTGTTCTTGCGGTACTCTATGCTATAGCTGCTAATTGTTTCTACATTTTCTTCTGGTAATTGCCACGAAAACTCAAGCTCTGTTGTATTGGTGTCCAACACACTATTGTCTTGCGGGAAAAGAGGTATGGGTGAACAAGCAAAACCTTCATAGATTCCCATGCTGGTTTTGCCCTCTGTAATTCTTGGCTTTCCGGCATAATCAGTTGTCAGCCATTCGG
>ENA-UOOK01000210-UOOK01000210.1-fermentation-metagenome-genome-assembly--contig:-NODE-210-length-74500-cov-53.495695_pt1 | contig 74500 bp, 61 predicted proteins | sample MGYA00245777_ERZ724023 | MGnify/ENA primary metagenome ERZ724023 (study PRJEB28704, sample SAMN03018312) | fermentation metagenome | biome: anthropogenic terrestrial biome; feature: soil; material...
AGCGCGCTAACCGGACTGCGCTACATCCCGACCGTGTTTCGCTACATTTTTGAGGGCTTGGATATTGTCAAGTTTATTCTTTCCCAATAGCCTTTATCAAGCGTTCCGCTTCTTCTGAAGTGATCTTACCGCGCTCTAGCATATCCAATATTTTCAATCTGCTACGTTCGGCAATCTCTTCTTTTTCTGCTTTTTTCTTCTCTGCGCTAAGATATGGCTTGATTAATGGTGAATTAACTATTTTATTGATATAATCCTTCAGGGATTCCCCGTTGAGATGTTCATACTTCAGCCCGTCAAACTCTGCCTTCATGCTCTTCAAGCCTTCTTTGATTCCATCGTATATCTCGCCGGAGACATCCTCCACTTTGATCTTTATGTTTGCAGTGGTATCTTCCAGATTCATGTCTTCGATGGTGGTCTTCAATTTCGCGATGGCTTCATTTACTTTGTCTTTGATCTTGTCTTCATTGATGTTTCCTGCTGCCTTTTTTAGATAATCCAACACTTTATTAACCAGTTCGTTCACTTTTTCCTTTTCATCTCCGGTCTTTACCTTCTCCAAAGCTTCCTTGATTTGGTTCAGTTTTGTCTTGATGAAGTCCAGATTGATATAGCTATCAGCGGAGAGTTTGATCAAACCGTTTTCGGTATTGATTTCGATCTGGGCGATGCTATCTCCTTCGCTATATATCTGTTCTATCCGGAACGTATTGTCTTCCTTGATCACTTCGGCATCCAGCTTGGATTTCACTCTGCCGCTTTCAGTTTCTGCTTTCAAGGAGAAGCTATAGTTCAGGGGCAATACCAAGTGTACAATTCCATTTTCGGTGCTAAAGCTCATCGCAGCGGCTTCCACAGGTTGGGTTTCATAATAAAGACCGTTGCACATGAAAGTGGACAAAAAGTATATGTAAATAGTACTTGACAAGATAGATAGCATCTATAAATTGGTTTCATCATTAACACGGAGTTAATCATGGAAAAACAGATTATAACAATGGCCGATCAAGAACTTGCAAACCGCATAGAAAAGCGTTGCCACTTTCTTAAAGACATTGAAAAGATAATAAACTGGAAGCGGATCAACAAGGTTCTTTCCAAAGTAGAAATTCGCCGCAGTTCAGTAGCGACAGAGTCGGCAGAGAGAAAAAGCTTGTGCCGAAACCCGCCCGTAGCAGCAAGGTATATTATTTGTGATAAAGAACTTGACTGTGATCTATATGATGAAAACAATGCGACTGCTTACTTTGCTCTACACAGGTTTTGACTAACGAGGGATATCAGATGCCCTCAAACAACCAGAGAAACAATGAGTTGGGATTTTACAACACAAACACTTGGGATTCAACCCAGGCACAGAGAGTTACATAAGGAAGAGATATGACCAACGTTACAATGGACTTGAATTTAGATGCATACGAACTGAAACAGATATGCCGGGGCGATACCGATCTTCTGGAGGCCGTTTATTACTGGCAGAACAACGAGGGTGACAAAGCAAAGTACTGTGTTGACCCCGTTCCAAAAGGGAAGATGCCCTGTAGTGAAGAAGGTTTAGCAAGATTTCTGATGCATCTTGACAAGCACTTAGCTGAGATGGATCCACCCATAAGCCATTATGTTCTTATTTACAAAAAGACCGGTGAAAAATTGGGCATGATAACTTACTCCGATTTTAACCCTCGTAACTATAGTGCCGTCATTGGCTTTTACTTCCCCGAAGAGCATCGCCACAAAGGCTATGGTAGCATTCTGATGGCGCTTTTCCTTAGAACAGTCTTCCACCCGGATTACCGGCCATACTTTCACAAGCTTTGGGCAGAAACAGGAGCCTTCAATACAGCCTCCATCCACCTGATGGAGCGCTTCGGCTTCCACCGTGACGGCACCATTCGCGATCACTACTGGCTGGATGGCGAAATCTACGACCAGTACATTTATACCCTTTTACGAAAAGAGTATCTGGAAAATAATCAAAAATGTCACATTGAACTTTGCTCAGAGCTAAATCAGGTTCCAAGGTTTGGACTAAGCTGATCCCTGCGGCATTTGTGGGAAACAGAGCTTGCCATAAAGTTCAAAGACCTTTTTTTAAACAATTGTGCGGCTGAAAGCTACATCTACACTCTCTGTCAGAAGTCCAAGCACCGCAAAGAAAGTGAATAAATGTGAAGAAACTGAGGTGCTTTGAACTCCAAAGTATTGATCAGTTAACCGCTGTCAGATTCCAAAGCAATCAAAGTGGAGGCGGCTTTCAGCCGCATAATTGACGCCTCAGGAGAGGCGCAATAACGGAAACGTGCCGGAGATCGGGGCCCCCAAAAAGGAACATCGTGAGTTTTTGGGGTGAAAGAAACGAGATACAAAGCAATACGTTCACCATATATTAGTGCCGGAGTTCGGGGCTCCAAGGACGAACAATGTACGATTAGCACTCAATCCGTTTCGTGACTATCGGTAACTATCTGAACTGTCGTGCCTACGGCACTTATCGGCATTCTCAATTCACCGTTCACCGTTCACTATTCACCATAGCGCGAAGCGCCTAATTTGTGTTAATTAGTGCAAATTCGTGGACAGATAAAAGGAAGACACAGGTACTAAAGCTTTAGCAGTTTATGAGTCTTAAGAATGCCGCCGGATGCACTCAAGCGCAGAAAGTACAAGCCGGAGGATAATGCTTGATTCCTGTTGTCACTGCCATCCCAGGACAGTACATGCTCTCCTTTGTTCTGCGAGTCTTTGTGCAAGGTTTTAATCAATTGTCCTTTTAGGTTATTGACCTTTAGTTCCACCTCGCTTTGATTCTCCAGAGTGTAGCTGATAACTGCCAATTCATTTAAAGGATTGGGAGATACGCTTATCTTGCTGTATCCGGTTAACGCTTGTCCCTCCCTCCTTGCTTTGAGTTGCAAAAAAAAGGCCCCCAACCAGGGAGGCCATTTGCTAAATGTGTATCTTAGGGATTCAGGTGTTCAATACAAGAAGCCCAGATTGATCATTATAGAATTGTTTGTAACATCAGAGGAGTCCTCGGAAATGTCGATGAGGCCCATGCTATAGCGGGCACCTACGAGCATATTGGTGTTGAACACCATGTCGATTCCGAGGCCCAAACCAAAATCCATATCCGTAATGTCTTCGATATCTCCAGAACTCTCGTCTCCTCCTACTTTGCTGGTTTTTTTAGCTGAGATCAGATAGCGCAGTTCAGGACCCAGATAGGGTTGGAATTTCAGATTTGCCTCCCCCAGATCAAGTTTCAAATAGACCGGAAGTTCTGCGTAGTGCAGAGTTTGTTTGATTTCGGTCTTCACGCCCATGATGCTTAATTCATCCTGAGCACCTCTTTGCGTATAATTAAGCTCGCTCTGCAAGATCAACATCGGATGTACCCGATATTGCATAAACAATCCGCCGTTGAAGCCGATTTTGCTGTCCATCTCGGAATCACCTCCAAAGCTGGAGATGTTTAAGCCTGCGCGTAATCCATAAATCGACTGTGCGAACGCAAAGCTAATGCCAAGCGCCAAGATCAACGAAATAAGAATGAGTTTCTTCATGTCTTCTCCTGAGTAGTTATTTATATACATATTAATCGATTTGGGTTTGCGAACAACAATATTCTCTATGTGGGACAAGTAACAGATTTTGTTACAGAGCTTACTGCCTCAAGCTTGACTTGGCACCGGCATCAATTCCGAATAGCTTCCATAAGCTTCAAAAAGTTTACATTCACCCCCATATCATAGGACTCGTGTTCTTTGACGAGTTCTCCTCCGGGGAAGCTTGCTTGGTTGTACCTTATTGCAAAGTAATCCTTGTAATGGAGATTTATGCCAAATCCTTTAGTGTCGCCGGTAATATGGCCTGCTTCATCTTCGTAATGGCCCTGTCGCAGATAGATGGTATCCAACAATCCCAGTTCCATCCCGTTGCCCGTCGTGATCTCATCCTCGTAGCCAAATAGCGGATCCTGCTGTCCCTGAAGCCACTTCAGAGAAATGAGATTGTCTGTAAACATATACTCAGTGGGAAGATAATCCCGAATCAGCTCCATCGGAACGGAGCAAAACACTCCAAACCCGGTGTTACGATAGCGCACAATGGGATGGGCATACATATCTTCAATATAGCTCACCTTATAGCTCACCTTCTTGTTTTCCGGATTAAAGCGGGTCAGACCAAACGATGCTTCTGCATTCAGAAAATCACCAAATCTGTAGTTAGCTTTGGCCAGCAGCCCCAGATTGTAGATACTGGTATGAGCTTCAGCAGTGGCATCAGTTAAACCTGAGGCGGGTGCTAAAAAGCTATCTATATCAATGTAGCTTAGTCCCAAAGCCAGGTCAAAGTGTTTAAGCACAGGATGAGGATTATCGGCGAATTCGCGATAGGTCTCCAAGGGATTGATTGCCAGACCATAAGCTTTGTATGAGTCGTAAGAGTGGCAAGTCCCCAGGCTGTTTCCTGCCGGACCCGTCTGCTCCTGCCCACCGAAATCCATATAGATTCCCCAATCACTGTTTTGATTTAAGGCAGGCAGACTAAGCGCTATGCCCTTGTATCCGATAACGGCAAAAGCGGCATGATAATAGTAGTCGTCGTCAGTAACATCTGGCAGCCACTTATACTTGATTACTGAATAAGAAAATCCTTCTTGAAACGCGGCCAGGGCCGGATTGGTGTAGCTCATCAGAGGATCGCTATTCCAGGCATTGCCCACTGTGGTATTGTATCCTCCCATGGCATGAGTCGTAGCCGAAGTTTCAAATGACAAAGACAGTAAGCCAAGTGATGAGATCGCTCCCAGGCTGACAATAAAAACTAGCATAACAAACAAAGCGAGATGTTTCATATCTTTCTCCTATCAATCAATGAGTATGATACTGATCCCCATCATTTGTGAGACCCAACTCAGTGATCTTCTATGACTTTATGTACTTGATGAATCCTCATTCTTCACTTCAAATGCAATAGACTATAGCTTTTGTTAAATATAAAAAGCCATCATTATTAGTCAAGTATTATTAACAGCTTGCGAAGCTCTCGTATATCTTTTATTGTTTTCCGGGATTTAGCCTGTATACTTTAAAGGCTTACTGCTCCACAAAAAAAGCCACCAACTAAAATCAAATTAAAATCAGGAAAGACCATTTTCCCAATCTCTCTGTCAGCTCTGTAGACAGTGTTAATCAAGTAGTCATCAAGCCTTCATCAAGCGTTAATAATTAACGCTTGATGAAGGCTTGATTAAGACTTGATGAAGGCCGTGAATACAGGGAGAAAAATGATGTAATTGTGGTCTTTCCTGATATCATAAATGCTTTTAAGATGATATTACACAATGAGATAGCTAACAGGATGATGCAGCCAAGACAGCAGTTCCACAGCTTCCGGCGAGCATTGCCAGGATTGAAGCTGCGCCTGCTTGAAGGCCCAAGAAAAAATCTTGACTCATTGGCTATACCCGGTTTTTTGGCTTGAAATAGATAAGAAAAAAAGGAAACGTAATGGAGAATATCCGCATTGGCATCGTGGGAAACATCGGCGTGGGCAAATCCACTTTTATTGAAGCAGCAAGCTCTGCACCTCTGGACAAAATCCTTTGTTCCGTATATCCAAAACCCAAAGGCTGCGAAGGTGTCTTTGCCTTCCCTGAAAAGTTCAATCCCATCGTGCTGGATTCATTTTACCACGATCCCATAGCCAATGCTTTCATGGCACAAATCGAATTCTTTAATGGTCGTCTGGACCGTCAGAAACTGATCCATAGCTGCCGGGGAATCGTGCTGGAAGATAGAACTCTGGCAGAGGACTATCATATATTTGGTAAAGCGCAACGCATCCTGAAAAACATGTCTGAGCCTGAATTCATAGCCTACCAGCGGACTTATCGCTTGATGACGGAACAGATCAAAGAGCCTGATCTGCTGGTATATTTCAAGGCAGACGTCCCCACTCTGCTGGAAAGGATTAAAGAGCGTGGCCGCGAAAGTGAACAGGCTATCTCTGCGGATTATCTGGAGCTGTTAAATAACCTGTATGAGGATTTTGTAGCCCACCACGTAAACTGCCCGGTGCTGGTGATAGATGCGGATAAAAGAGTGGACAAGGCAGTATGGCAACGTCGTACGGTAAATCTGATAGCGGATCAGGTAAAAGCTCTGGCTTTGCGAGTATCCAGCCCCGGAATCAGCGAATGGGTCACATTGCCGCAGACCGAAGCTACCCTGAAGGCCATAGACGCAGAGCGTGAACTGGAACAATATCTGGCTGATCATGCCAAGCTGATAACCATTGCCGGCAACGTGGGCTTGGGAAAATCCACCCTTACCGCCATAATGGGGCGCAGCCTGAAGATAAATACCCTCTATGAAAGACCGGAAGAGAATCCACTCTTGGAGAAATTTTTGGGGGATAAGAAAAGCTATTGCTATCAGCTTCAGCTCCACTTTCTGCAGATGAGAGCCAAACAGCGCCGACAGGGAAAAAGCGGCGACGGCAGCCATGTGAAAGACCGCTCTCTGCCCGAAGACTTGCTGGTTTTTTGCAATCAATTCCACTCCGACGGGCTGTTAACTGACGATGAATTGGACAACCTGAGTACTCAATTTCAAACCGTGAACCGGGAACTACCCTCCTCGGATCTGATAATTCTGCTGCAGGGGAGTCCCTCCCTGGCGTGGGAACGCATTCAACAAAGGGGTAGAGAAATGGAAATTGAGGGCGGCTGGCAATTTACGGAGATAAATAACCTGAATCGCTGGTACAAAGACTACGGCGCCAATGTGGTAAAGCTAGGTTTTCATGATGGCCCTGTGCTGGAAATCGATGTGGAAAAGCTAGATCTTACCAATCGCATCCACGTGGGTTATATATTCGAGCGAGTGCTGGAAGTCCTGAAGATACAGGAATAGCGCAAAACTTTGTGCCCTGCCGGATACCGACTGAGACAGCCCGGATCGCCGGCTATGGCACTGCTTGGCCTTAGGTGGGAACACGGACTGCAAATTTCTGAAGTGAGGAATTTCTTGACTATTTCTTCGGAGCATATTTCTTGCGCTTTGTGACTTGATGGTGCTTATCATAGGTAATAGGGAATTCCGTTGAAATCGGAAGCGGTCTCCGCCACTGTAAGCAGCAAAAAGGTTTATTTGTCACTGTCGATACGATGGGAAGGCAATTAAGCGCTGAAAACGCAAACCGCTGCAAGCCAGGAAACCTGCCAGCAAGTTTGGAAGAAGCCTACGGTGAATGGGCTATATCCGACACGTTCATCTCAAGTCACAAGAAAAGAAAACCGAGGTGAACAAAATGAACTCAAGCAATTTTAAAAGTGATATTCCCAAAATATTGCTTTTGGTGGCTTTTCTGCTGCTCTCCCACTCTGCTTTTGCGGAAATACTCTATGTGGTAAATTCTCAATCCCGAACTCTCAGCAAGATCGACACCGCTACCGATGCGGTGAACAACAGCTTTTGCATTCTGGGCAATGTGCCCAATAAGATCGTGGTGGATGAAGAATACATCTGGTCGGTGAATTCCGGTGACAATGCGGTACAAAAGATTTCCCGCACGAGCGGAGCAACCATTTCGAACATCTTTATCGGCATAGGATCAAATCCCTGGGATGCCGTAAAGCACGGGACAAAGCTCTACGTATCAGGATTGTTCTCGCACAAAGTGTATAAGATAGACACCATCAGTGGTATGCTTGAAGCCTCCGTGAATGTGGGCACTGCCCCGGAGGATCTGGAAGTGCTGGGTAACAAGCTATATGTATGCAATGCCGGAGATTACAGTCAGAACTATGCGGGCAGTTCGGTAACTGTGATCGATTTGGAGAGCTTCAGTGTATTGAACACCATTGAGGTGAGTGCGAATCCACAGCATCTGGCAGCTCATGATGGTATGCTCCACGTTTCCTGTACCGGAAATTGGCTTGATATTGCCGGAGCAATCTGCATTATCGATGCTACCACTGATACTTTGATAGAGACAATCGAGATTGGCGGCACCCCGGGAACAATCTGGATTGCGCGTCCTGATCTGGCTTTGATTGCGGATAATAACGGTGTGTATCTGTACAGCTACAATCCATCTACATTTGAAGTATGGCACGACGGGTCCGACCCCTTGCCCAATGGTGGTTCGGAAGTGGTGGGCAATAGCAATCTGATAGCAGTGCTATCTCCAAATTGGGGCGGTAACGGCATCGTAAAGTTGCTACATCCGGATCTGAGCGCCTGGAAGCAATACAGCGTGGGCATGATGCCAACCGATCTCAAGCTATATGATGCAGCTTCAACTGCTAACGACCAGATCGCAGTGCCTGCAAAAATCAAGCTTTCCCCCAATCCCGCCGGACAGGGAGCCGCTTTGCAATTCAGCAGTCAAAAAGAGATTGATGGGGAACTGAGTCTGTATAACCTGAAGGGTCAGAAAATAGCTTCATATCAATATCCGGGCAGGGAACTCAGCATAGCAGAACCAAAACTCCCCAGCGGCGTGTATTTCTACCGCTTGCGAAACCACAGTGGGGTCCAGGGGAGGGGAAAGCTGCTGATACTGAAGTAGGATTGCTGATGCCTGATCCAATCCCGAGCACAAGCATAAAAAATACTTGATAAAAAAAGCCGTACCCGGCGGGGCACGGCTTTTGTTAAGCTAAAGCTTAGCGATGAATTGGATCATCGATTATTGGATCTATAATCGGGACCAGGTTGATGGAATCCAGCCATATGTGGTTACCATTTAGAGCCACTGTCCCGTTTGCAGAACTAGATTGGTTCCCTGCACGAACCGTTACATCATATCCACTGAAATAAGTACTGGAAGTTGTGTAGCGGAATATATATCCATTACCGCCTGAGTTGGGCCCAACTTTTTCCATGGGTAGGTTGGGCAAAACTGTCCAATTACCACCGCCACCAATACCCACCCATCCGCTGATAGTGACTTCGGTGCCTGGTTTCCAATTAATTACATTGATTGAAAATGTGATACCCATCAGCGATACACTGAGGAGCATCAGGGCTGCGGCGACAAGAATAAGTTTCTTCATGCTGTTCTCCATAAACAAATGTATGCATCTTTTGTAAAGGATGCATTGGTTAATCCACAATTGAAGGGTTTCCTAAACGGTTTGCCTTCATTCTATCAGATCTGATGTATCAATTATTTGTCTTCATGAAAGTCTATATGATCAAAAAATACTCATTACATGAAGCGCGTCAAGATATTAGATTGCACTGCAACTATATTTATTGCAAACTGTATTGTAAAGAAATTTTTGTATTACGAGCCATATCTTGTAACTTATATAATATCAATAATATCCCAGATCTGAGCAATTTTGCTGTTGCTTATGGTGATGTATATGGTTTGCGCAATGTTGGGATTATGGTAACTCGCTTTATTCGATTGATAGTCAATACGGTATGTTTACACACAACAGCTACTGCTTCCAAGATTGCATTTTATTTACATGTAGCGCAAAGCATCGGATAGGCTGATATAGAACAGTATGATATGAGTGTCCTGCGCTTAATCCGGATAGTGATTTGTTGACGTCTGTCCACAGTCTTAACAGAAAAATATCACATCCCGATATTGCACTATCGAGTTCCGTCTTTTTGCTTGACATCTATAGAGTGTTCAGGAATTGTGAAAATATAGGTTTTTAGTAGTTTATACAGCTTATGAACCGCCAATTTTGCTTTTCAGAAAAGAGGTAAGGGATGTCTTTATTTGACTTTTTCGGCATGATGACAAATGACATAGCGATAGATTTGGGTACTGCCAATACCCTGGTATACAAAAAGAACAGCGGATTAGTGATCGACGAGCCTTCTGTGGTAGCTGTATCTACAGACAGCAGAAAAATCATCGCCATCGGCCAGCAGGCCAAAGTGATGTTGGGAAAGAACCCGGATGAAGTGAGAGTGATAAAGCCCCTCAAGGATGGTGTGATTGCCGATTTTCAGGTTACCGAATTGATGTTGCGCAATCTGATCATGCGGGCGCAGAAGAAACGCTTGTTGGTTCGTCCCCGGGTCATTGTATGCGTTCCATCGGGCATTACGGAAGTGGAAAAACGCGCGGTTCGGGACAGCGTCTTACATGCCGGTGCCCGGGAAGTGTATCTGATCTCCGAGCCTGTGGCTGCGGCCATCGGGGCAGATCTGCCCATCGACGAGGCCTGCGGCAATATGGTGATGGACATCGGTGGTGGTACCTCCGAAATAGCGGTGATCTCCCTCTCTCACATCGTGGTGCACAATAGTATCCGCGTTGGAGGAGACAAGATTGATACCGACATCATCAGTTATCTGCGCAAAAAGAACAATCTACACGTGGGCATTCAGACCGCCGAAAAGATCAAAACTACCATCGGCAGTGCCTATCCTTTGAAAGAAGAGCTAAGCATGGATGTGCGTGGCAGGGATATCGTATCCGGCTATCCTGTCACCATCAAGATTTCATCGGAAGAGATCCGTGAAGCCATTTCGGAGACCGTTACCACAATGATCGACGCCATCAAGCGCCTATTTGAGCGGACGGCACCGGAGCTTTCGGCGGACATCGCCGAGCGGGGCATTTTCCTGACCGGAGGCGGTGCTCTGTTAAAGGGTCTGGATGAAAGGATCCGCAAGACTGTTGATCTGCCGGTGCATGTGGTTCCCGATCCCCTGGAATGCGTGGTAAAAGGCGCGGGAACGGTTTTGGACGATGTGGATCGCTACCGTCAGGTACTAATCAAGAAAATTGAAGATTAAGCGGCTTTGGCGCTCATTCCCCTTTTGCGGGCAGTGACGCCGATAATGCCAAAAGCCCGGGGATTAATCACGGATGAGTATTAAAAGATACATAATGCCGGCGATTCTCGTCGTGTTCTCTATCGCCATGCTAATTGGAGATCAGGATACGCGTGCTGCGAAAGCGGCTTTTTTCGGTAAAAGTATCTTCTTCCCATTTGTTTCGTCTCTAAAGACAATCGAAAGCAATCGCAGCCTCAGCGAGGATAACTTCATTTTGCGCGACAGATTAACCCAGAGCACTCTGCAAAACCTTGCCCTGCAAAATCAACTGAGAGAATACACCGGTGTGGCTACAATCTCTTTCAATACCGAAGACACAGAGTTTGAACTGGCAGAGGTGATCGGCTATTCCGGTCAATTTCAAGAACGTAACCTGATCGTGAACAAGGGTATGGCGCACAATATTGCCCCCGGTTCGGCTGTGATCTCCGGCAACGGCATCGTGGGCAAGATCATCTCGGTTACCGAGACCTACAGCATCATCTTGCCGTTCTCCAATCCGCGCTTTCAGGTGCCGGTGATGGTGCCGCGAACGGGTGTGCAGGGCATATTGCAATCCGATGTGGCGGGGATAATCTCCATGAATATGGTGAAACTGGGCTCGGAGATCGCCACCGGGGATACCATCGTGAGTTCCAATCTGTCCCGATTGTTTCCCAAAGGCTATCCCGTGGGTACTATCAACCGCATCAAAGAATCTTCCGATAACCTTTTCCTGAGCGCGGAAATCAGTCCCTTCACTCTTGTGGAAAACCTGGAACATGTATTTATTCTAAAAGAAAGGAAAAACTATGGCAGCTAAACAAGCAGAAATTGTGGTGTATGGAAACACCTTTGTGCGCATTCCGCTGAAGACGCGCATCTTGAATGCTGAGGACGAGATGCTGGATATTCTTCGTGAGTATGCCCTGCCGCATATGAAAGCGGGAGATATACTTACCATCAGTGAGAGCCCTTTGGCGATCACTCAGGGACGCGCCGTTCCCGTAAGCGAACTCAAGATTGGCTTGCTGGCCAGAGTATTGAGCCGTTTTGTGGCCAAAGTACCATACGGCATCGGCTTACGCTCTCCATCCAGTATGCAATGCGCCATTGATGAAACCGGGAGCTTACGCATCCTCTTTGCTGCGGCAGTGGGTGCGATGGGCAAGCTGTTGGGCCGCAAAGGCGATTTTTACAGAGTAGCAGGTATGCAGGCAGCGCTGGTGGATGCGGCCAGCACCTCACCGGTTCCGCCATACAATGAAACCGTGATCAAAGGCCCCAAGGATCCTCAAAGAGTAGCTGAAGCGCTGGCAGAAGCCATCGGCTATCCTGTGGCGATCATGGATATCAATGATATCGGTGGCAGCTGGATGATCGGTGGCGGGGGCGGAGTATCCAAACACTTCATCGAAGCCGCCATGAAAGACAATCCTCAGGGACAGGGCGACGAACTAACCCCACTCTGCATTGTCAGGCCCAAGGGTTAAATCGATGCTGTTAAAAGGGATCTACGTGTTTTTGGGAGGACTTTTCTTCCTGTATCTGCAGTTGCTGTTGATGCCGGCGCTGGCGATAATGAACGTGGTTCCCCTCATTCTTTTGCCCTGGTTGATTTACATTGTTTGGAAGCAGGCCTGGGAACTATCCCTGCCGGTTGTTTTCCTCATAGGTTTGATGTACGATACCCTCAATCCATCGCTATTTGGAATGCACGCTTTGTTCTTTGTGCTTTTGGCTGTGCTAATCGATGTGTTGCGCATTCCTTTCGAGCAGGATAGCAACGTGGCAAAACTGATTGCAATCGGCTCCACCAATCTCATTTTCAGCCTGCTCTACCTGCTGGCGCAAGGCTTGTCTTGGGGTTTTGATGCAAAAGTGTACAGGCTATCAGTGCTTGGATTCTTTTACAACCTTATCTTCAGCTTGCTCTTGTTCACCGTGATGCAATTCATCAGCAAGCTGCGTATCGTAGTGGTTCATGACTAAAGCCATCAAGGTCTATGTAATAGTATGCACCGCACTGTTCCTGCTTCTGGCGGGATCGCTGTTTCGGTTGCAAGTGATCAAGGGCAAACACTACCAGCGTGTAGCGGAAAGCAATTTTGTAAGAATCCGCCGCATCACCGCCACCCGGGGCGAGGTTTACGATCAAAAATACCGTCCCATCGTGCAAAACATCCCCTCTCACAACCTATACCTTACCAGCGGCAAGATCCACAATCTAAGCTCTTTGGCCCGCTTTCTCTCACTGCATTTTGGCATTTCCGAGGCAGAATTGCGTGAGATGGTAACCAAACAGCGCTTCAAGACCTATGAAGAGATCCTCCTGGCAGATAATATTCCCTATGAAACCGTGCTTAGCCTCAGTGAATATCTCAATTACTATCCGGAACTGGTATTTCGCATCGGCTCCACCCGCAATTACCTGTATCCCAACCACTTCACCGGTTATGTGGGGCGCATCAATGAAGATGAATATGAGCGCTTTAAAACTGAGGACTATTCCATCAACAGTTACATCGGGAAAACCGGTCTGGAACGCTATTATGAGGTGCTGTTAAGGGGCAGAGACGGTAAGGAAATAGTGCAGGTGGATGCTCAAGGACGCTCTTTGGGCTTGTTTCGTGATGAGGGCTACATCGAGCCCCTGAACGGGCTCTCACTGGTGCTAACTATCGATAACGATCTGCAGGACTTTGCCTATCGGGCGTTTCCGGATCACATAAAAGGCGCTGTGGTAGTTAGCGATGTGCGAACCGGCGGCATCCTGGCCTATGTAAGCAAGCCCGGCTATGACCCCAATGTCTTTATGCAAAGGATCAGTCCGGAAGTGTGGGAAGACCTGAATGCTGATAGCAAGCCCATGCTGGATAGAGTGATCCATGCCACATATCCTCCGGGATCGGTGTTTAAACCAATAACAGGTGGATTTGGCCTCAACAAGAAAGTGGTGAGCAGAGATACACGTCTGAGCTTTTGCGACGGTGGCTTTCAATACGGTAATCGTTATTTTCGCTGCTGGCAGCATTCAGGTCATGGAAAAACCAATATCGTGGAAGCACTCATGCATTCCTGTGATGTCTACTTTTATGATTTGTCTTTGAAGCTACCTTTAGATGAATTCAAACAGTTTGCGCTGAACAGCCATCTGTGCCGTAAGACCGGGATTGATCTGCCCAATGAGCGCAATGGCTTTTTCCCGGACACGGCTTGGTACAAAAAGAAGTATGGAGCCAATATCGGCATTCAGGGGCATAAAGTGAATCTCTCCATCGGACAGGGTGAGATTCTCACATCTCCTATACAGCTCAATGCTTTTTACGCTGCCATAGCGAACAATGGCACCTGGATTCAACCGCATCTGCTCAAGCAAACCGTAGGCCGGGGAAGACTTACCATCAATGAAGTTTCACCTATCCGGATAGCTCAGCTTCCTCATGATGCGGGAACTCTGCGTGCCATCCAAGACGGACTCTGGGCGGTTTGTAACGCGCCGAACGGGACAGCTCGCAGTGTGAAGGTTCCCGGAGCCACCACGTATGGCAAGACCGGATCGGCGGAAAATGTGATGGGTAAGACCACTCATGCCTGGTTTTGCGGATACATCGTAACCGATAAACCGGAGATAGCTGTTACGGTTTTTATGGAAAACGCCGGAGGCGGTGGAGCAATGGCGGCTCCGGTGGCTCGCAGCATCTTCGATTTCTATATGGGCAATATCGAGGATATCAAGCGTCCTGCCAAAGTTCCCGCGCAATTCCGCACTGCCGAGGAATTGGAGACAGAGCCGGAAACAGACGTGGAAAGTGCCGATATCCCGCAAGATGATGTGCCGGAAACCCCAGATGAGACTGAAGCCCAGGAAGAGCAGGAGCTGCCATGATCAATCGCAAGAAGTTCGATTTCGTATTGCTGGCACTGCTAATCCTTTTGATAACAATCGGTTGCATTGCCATCTACAGTGCTTCGACTACAGTGATCTCGGATACTGTGAGCACCCAGGCATTTTGGTGGCGGCAGATCATCTTCGCCGGGATTGCCTTGGGCATGATCGTCTTGCTATTAAAGCTTCCCATGCCGATATTCGACATCTTGGTGTTGCCTGCTTTCGCACTCAATATTTTTGCCTTGATAGTTGTGCTGTTCACTCCCGCGGTGAATGGTTCTCATCGTTGGTTCAGCTTGGGGGGGATCAATATCCAGCCCTCAGAAAGCGTAAAATTGCTTACTATTCTCATGGTTGCGCGTTACATCTCGAAAGAGAATCTCAACGAATATCGCCAGATGCTTTATGGTTTTGCTATCATGCTGCTTCCGGTTATTCTGATTATGATCGAACCGGATTTTGGGACCACGCTGGTGTTTTGGGCAAGTTTGCTGGCGATGCTTATTGCCGCTGAAGTTCCGCTGTTCTACATTTTGTTGATCATCTCTCCGGTGGTTTCTGTGGTGGCATCCATACATTGGGCTTTGATTCTGATCTGGATCGTGGTGCTGGTTCTATTGCTGATGTGGTCGCGGCTTTCCTGGGTAGCGATCACTGTGTCCGGGGTCATAAATGTGTTCGTCGCGCTGATTATGCCGGTGTTTTGGATGGGATTGAAAGACTATCAGCAAAACCGTATCCTCACGTTTATCGATCCGACTCGCGATCCCTTGGGTGCAGGGTATCAGATCATTCAAAGCAAGATAGCGGTAGGAAGTGGATCCCTCACCGGCAAAGGCTGGTTGATGGGAACTCAGAAGAACATGAACTTTTTGCCCGAGCATCACACGGATTTCATCTTTTCGGTAATCGGCGAAGAATTCGGCTTTGTGGGTTCGATGTTTTTGCTTTTGATATTTGCTTTGTTCTTTGGCCGCATAATCCACGACATAAATCAATTAAAAGTAAAAGAAAGAAAGATTGCCTCTGCAGGCATTTTCGCTTATCTTATGTTTCAGAGTTTTATCAACATCGGTATGAATATCGGTCTTGTCCCTGCTACGGGAATCCCTTTGCCATTTATTAGTTATGGTGGATCGAATCTATTGATCAATACCATTTCGGTGGCGGTGATCTTGAAATATTTAAACGAAAGAGGTTTTATTAAATGAAGCTCTGGCTAACGCTCATTTTGCTGGCCTTCACACTTAGTTCATGTTTTGTAAGCTCATCGCTGCTCTTCACTGAAGCGGACATCAAAGACAGCAAGAATCTATTGGTAAATCCGGGATTCGCGCTGTATTCACTGGCTCCCGATGAGGCCCTCAAGGGCTGGAGCATCATTGTGGAACCACATAGTGCGGATTTCGACAAGATTCGCATCGATCCCCTGGACGCTTCGGAGGGTGAAAGCTCTCTTGAGATATCTGCTTCAGATAAAGATATTATGCTGATCTCCGAACCATTCAAAGTGCGCCGATATGGTGGATATTACTCGCGCATCATGCTAAAAACCGATAGCCCCAATCCTCCGCAGATCACAATGCAGATGATCACTTTCAAAGAAAATGGGAAGATAACCAATCGTTTCAAAGCTAAGCAAAGCCCGACTGATCTTTGGAGCAGCCTTGCCGTTAGTGCGGGGTTCTTGCGTCCTGGCGTCAATTTCGGCCGTGTCTCCATTCTGATTCCCCCCTTCACGGAAGGTTCGGTGTGGATAGACGATGCCGGTTGTTGGGAAGTTCATGGTTTCAAAATAGACTAATCCAAAAAATAACCAATATAAAGATTTGGTAAAACCAACAAGGAGAAAACATGAAAAGCAAAGTGTTTCTATTTGCAGCTCTATGCGTGTCCATGCTCTTTATCTTCAGTGCCTGTGGCGATGATAATGGCAATGGCGGAGTAACCGGATTGCCGGATGTCTACGACGGCGATTATGAATGGCTCATTATGATTAACGACAATCAAAACTGGGCTGTGAAAAGTGATGAATACATGGTGACGGCTTTGTGGCTGGGTGAGTATGGGGAATCTCCCTCAGGCGAAGGGTTTAAAGTCTCATTTGCGGGTGAATCGTACGAAATGAACGGCTTTATGGGCTCTTACTTTAGCTCTGTACCACTTGCAAGCGGCACCGAATATGAATTCGAATTCTCAAACGATGAAGATGTGATCTGCTCCAGCACCATACGAACTCCATACAGAGCGGAAATCGAATTCCCGGATCCATTTGTTCCCACTCAAAGCACTGATCTGGAATGGACTATGGATGCAGATAACGACTATCAGTATTTCGAAGCTTATTCCGAGAATGATGGATACAAAAAAGGCGATGACGACGAGGATGAAGAAGAAGGCTACTTCCTGATGCTGGATCCTGGAGCTCGCAGCCTTACTATTCCCGCCAACGCCGTGGAAGAAGTAGGCACCTATGGCTATTACTCGCTTTCTTTAATGCAGATGAATTTCTATCCCAAAAACGCCTGCGCGATCAGTTGTTTGTCTGTGGCTTCAAATCTGGATGTTTACGAGGAGAACGATGTGGCTCCTTCCCGGCATCTGAGCCTTGTCAGAGAACTGGGATTGCTGGACTAAGTAAACGATGTTATGAATCAAAAAGCCGATGCCCACATCGGCTTTTTATTTTGCGAATATGCTTTTTGGCCCCCGGTTTATTTATCTTAAACCCGGATTTTGCCATGGATATCCACTTCCGGTATCTTGCATTGATTTCCTGTTGATTGTTTTGGCTGAACCTCGCTAATTGGCTCAGGCATTTGCCCTTATTCATTTAGCAGTACGCAAGCCATTCAAGAGACCTCTCGATTGTCACTGAGCAAAGGCCCCAATCCGTGTGCCAAAACACATTTACCACGGTCCGAAAATAAAAAAAAGCGGATAAAAACCGGCCTCAATTACGAACTATGTATCTGTACAAAACGCAAGGAGAGATTAACCCGCGAGTGATATGAGTGTGGAAAACCTGAGTAATCCCCCCCCCAATCAAAGAGTTTGCCAAAAGCTAAACTTGATTTATCCTGTATATAGGACTGACTGATAAAGCAGAAAGTGGAGTCCCAAGAGTAGCATAGGACCGCGATGCGGGTGCGTCTTTTGGGGCTCTTTTTCAAAAGAGCAATTTGGAGCAACCATGCGAAAAAGAATAGATTTGAACAGCGAGCAGGACACCATAGATCTTGCTCATTACATCGCGCCCTTATTGGGTCCCGGATCTGTAGTGACGCTTGCCGGCGAATTGGGCAGTGGTAAGACCTTCTTTGTGAAAGCACTGGGCGCCTTTCTGGGTGTGCCGGACGAAATCGACAGTCCTTCATTCGTGATCTTCAAGGAATACCATTGTGGCCGTTATCCCTTCTATCACCTGGACTTGTACAGGCTGAAACACGAGGATGAATTGCTGGATCTGGGCTTGCTGGATATGATTGAGAACGGAATTACGATCATCGAATGGCCAGAGGTCGCTGAAAACTTCCTCCCTTACCAGAATCTACGGCTATACTTCGGATTTGAAGCTAAGCAACGCTATGTGGAGATTGATGCGGATGAGAAGCTGCAGGAATACTTCAACTGAGGCTTAGTACCTGCTGAGAGAGCGCCTGATGTGCTTCCGCCCACAGTCTGAAAGCCGCCGTGCGGCAAGACCCCAAAGTTACATCTTACGCTTGGGATAGGGCATAATCCCTGCTCGATACGGTCTTTCGCCTTCTTTCAAGCTGCGGTTGAGACTATCAAACAGTTTGCTGCGTGTTTGGCGGGTACGCGGTGGAATTTCCACCATAAACAGTGCGCTCGCCAGCTCAATCTCATCTTCATCCCACACTTTTGCCAGCAGGTAAAGATCAAGCACTTTATCAGTTTTGTTTTCGATGGTATAGCCCACTTCAATGAACTGCGTGCCCCAATTGTCGAAACTAATCTCTGAGATCTCGACTTTGTCTGCCAGGGCCTGATTACTGCGTTGCATCCATAAAAAACTGATCACCATGGCAGCAATCACCAAAAGCAACACACTACCCTTCAGTTTATAGCGTCGAGGCCATTCCATACGGTCAAATGATCTCATCGTATATCCCTGTTAATAAATGAATTGCCACGCGGCAAAAAGCTTGTGTGCCCAAGCATCCCGACGCAGGCTATCATGACCGACCAGCAGGCGATTATGAGCCAGAATAGGGATAGTGAGGCTGCTGCGGAGCTGGATTTCATTGCTTTGCTTTCCTGCAAACCAGGTGGTTTCGGCATCATCGATCTGCCCGGCAAAGATCTCGTGGTAGTTGTCTTGCCAGGAAGAGCCCGCAGAGCCGCGTTTGCGCCATGAAAAGCCGGTATCCAGTTCGCAGAAGGGCAAGATATCCAGATTTGCCTCTACACTGATGTCCAGCAGATTGGAGCCTTGCGGATAGCCCAAAGGACGTCCGTCGTGGGAATACATGGTGTGGTTCATAAAATGGGCGTAGGTATAGGGGCGGACAGCGCTTAATTCGAGGCTAATTTTGCCTGTGGGGATGGCTTGGTTGATGCCGGTCTGCAGGGCATATTTGTTGCCCCACCAGTTTGTAAAAAACTTGCTGTAACTGAATTCATCCAAAGCAAATTGAGCATAAATCAGAGTTCCTTCCCCAATACTGTAATTACTTCCGGCGTAAATCATAACGTTGTCTCGATCGTGCTGATTGTGTTCTGTGGCACGCCAGAAGCTGTTCGGAAGCAGGTAGTTCAGGTCCAAGCCACGATTACCGTATACTACACTTTCACCCATAAACAGCTCTAGATAAGGGCCGGGGAAATAGCTCAATTGGTGCAACGCGATGAATTTGTCGGGATAGTTCAAAGCGTTCACTGTGCTGTTTGGGGTATAGGCATACACACTATCCGCGATGAGGCTGCCATGCATCATGCTCAAGCGGAATTTGCCCAGAGTCGCCTCTGCCAAAAGATAGGCATAGTCGTTCACGTGGTCGTTCAGTATAATGCTGCCGCTGATGCTATTCCCGACTTGGAATCTGCCTCTGCCCAGAGCAAGGTTCAGTTTGTCGCTGCGGTATGCCAGCTCGCCATTGATATTGTCCAGCTGGATGTGCCCGTTACGCTTGTAATATCCGTCGATCAACTCATCTGTCTCGGCCATATCCAGATCGCCATGATATGCACCATTGTACCAATCTGTGCGCATAAACACTTTTTCACCGGCCATCGCGTTCAATCTCCAGCCTTTATACCAGAAATCGTAGTTTCCATCCTCTGGAAAATCAGCTTCATAACCGGCATAGACATTGAAATCAGCTTTGAGCAAAGGATGTCTGTAACTAAGTAGATCGTGATGACGACTATCTGAGCTAAAGGCTTCCATTAGAGCATTTTGAATGCTGTCAATCGATTTGAATGGGTGGCTGATGCCCTCGCTTTCATCCTGCCATTCTTCGGTGAAGTAGAGTGGATTTGAGCTTAGGAATCCTGCCCGGTAATTGCTGTACAACTGAGGACTGAAGGCAGAGCTGAAAGAGGAATCCCCCCAAAGCCACGAGCTTCCTGCCAGTACGCAAATTGTGAGCAGCAGAGCCTTTGCCCTATTGCTTATCATCATCTTCCTCAAGGCCGCCCACATAATGTAAGCGATGGATGCTTTGCTCTACTTCGCTAAGGCTAATCTTCAATTCCCTAGCAATCTCCTTATTCGTCCAGCCATCAGCCAATAGCCGGTTTACCATCTTGAGCATGGTGTTTGTGTCCATGCTACTGTGCCCTTCATGAATTCCGGAGAGGAAATCTTTGGATTTTCTTCTATTGCGTTCCAGGATGATGATTATGATGAGTATCACCAATAAAATGATGCCACAGAGAATATAAAGCCAGTAACCACGCAGAGAATTCGTGCTGTCAAAGTCTTCATCTGCATCTTCCAGCAATTCCGGGGGGATAGTGTATACAACGGCATCTTCGCTCTGCTCGATTTCGGGTTTCAAACCTTCGGGGGGATCCAGTATCTCGTCCACGGATTTCACTTGGATTGCGCCTTCAGGCTCTCCGGTGATCTTTATCTCGGGTTCCACAGCGGCTTCTTCTGCCATAGGTGCAGCCTCATCGCGCACAGCCGGAGACAGCCCGGAATCCAGCAGTTGCTGCGCTTTCTCGTAATATGAACTGCTGGAAGGGATTTTGTAAAGTTTGTCCGCGGCACGGCTGCTTTCGCGTTTGATCAGCAATTCACCCCAGTAATACCACACATCGTAGTGATTGGGGTAATCCACTGCCAGCGAACTGAAAGCCTTATCTGCCGCCACCAGCCTGCCTTTCTCGGTGTTGAATCTTGCCAGAGCCAGACGCGAGGCTTTGCTGTTGTCGGCTTTATAGAAATCCACAACCAGGCATTTACTGTCGCTCAATCTCATCTTGTAGAAATTGAGGTTCTCGTTCGTCTTTACCACAATCCCGCCCTGAGCGCCGTAAACAGCATCCAGATATGTCCCGCCCAAGCTATAAGCAGGAATCTTGCCATCGAATCCGGGGATGCCGAGGTAAAAACCATCTGAGCTTTTTTCGACAATGAAGTCTGTGTCCTGATCCATGTCCAGAACAAATCTGACCACGGAGCCATAGTAATCCTTCGCTCGTATGCTTTGAATGGAGGTGGCAAAAAGTGCCGCGTTAAAAACAACTAACAGCATAACTAGCAAGCGTTTCATCTTGACCTCCCACAGTAATTATTTACATATTATAATATTATGGTATTTGCTTCAGGATTGATGATTTGGGCGGTGTCCAGCGCGATCTGCAACTCCTCATTGGTGGGGATCACCAATATGCTGGTGGGAGAATAGTCTTGCGAGATGATTCCGCTGTCTTGTCCCACCCGGCGGTTCTTTTCCCGATTGATGTGGATCCCGATGTTTTCCAGGCGTGTGCAGATTCTTTCCCGCATCTTCACCGCGTTTTGCCCTATGCCACCGGTAAAGACGATGCCATCAACTTTGATCAGGTTTGCCGAGTAAGCGCCGATAAACTTGCGGATGCGGTATGCATAGGTTTCCAAGGCTTCCAGAGCATTCTCATCGCCATCTTCCGCAGCTTCTTCGATATCGCGAAGATCGCTGGAGATGCCGGATAAGCCCAGGAGTCCGCTTTTCTTGTTCAATATATCGTGCAGTTCGTGAAAGTCGAACCCGCGTTCTTCCAGATAGAAGATGATGGATGGATCCAGGTCTCCGCTACGGGTGCCCATGATCAGACCCTCCAGCGGGGTGAATCCCATTGATGTATCGATGGATTTGCCGGCCTGAATGGCGGTGATGGAGGCACCATTGCCCAAATGACAGGTGATGAGATTGGTGTTCTCCGGGCTGCGTTGCAGCATTTTCAGGGCGATGCCCGCCACATAGCGGTGGCTGGTTCCGTGAAAGCCATATCGGCGAATCCGGTATTTGTCGTAAAATTCGCGGGGAATACCATACAGATAGGCGTGCGGGGGCAGGCTCTGATGGAAGGCTGTATCAAACACGGCGACTTGGGGGATGCCGGGAAAGACAGTCGCCGCTTCTTTGATGCCGGTTAGATTGGCAGGATTGTGCAGAGGTGCCAGTTCACAGGTATCTTCGATGGCTTTGATCACGTCGTTGTCGATGAGAACGGATTCTGAGTATTCTTCGCCGCCATGCACCACTCTGTGGCCGATGCCTTCGATTTCGTTTATGGATTTCAGTATGCCGGCCTCAGAGTCCAATAGTGCTTGCATCATATGCTCAAAAGCCAGTCTGTGATTTGGTATTTCGGCAGTTCTATCGTAAACTTTGCCATTTGCTTTTTGTTTGATTTTACCATCCGAAAGACCTATGCGCTCTATCAGGCCTTTGCCCATGCTGCTTTGTTGCGGCATTGTGTATACCTCATACTTCAGGGAGCTGCTACCGCAATTTACCACGAGGATCTTCATTAAAAAACTTCCTTTTGTGATTCTGTGCCATACATTATTTCCAAGCTCGCAATGTTCAAAGAGAATCATGTACCGACAAAGGGCATTGTTTTTTAGAATGCAAAATATGGCAAGGGATTTCTGGGCAAAAAAAATGGGTAACCGTAGTTACCCATTTTTTAAGGACTGTTCAAATTAATTAGTTTGTACTATGTTACTCAGCCGGAGTTTCAGCAGGTACTTCGCCTTCGATTGCATCGGCAAGAGTGTCAATAACGGCTTCTTCTACCGGAGCAACTTCTTCTACGGGAGCTTCTTCTGCGGGTTTCGGCTTGCAAGCACTCATGGCAAGCATGCTGAGCAGCATCATAGCGAGTAATGCGATTAAAATAACTTTTTTCATTGATTCCTCCATAAGCATTATCCCTGACGGGTTCACTTAGGTTTTTATTTTTTTTGTTTTTGGGTTTGGCAAATTTTTGCCGCACTGTTTTGCAGGATCGGAGTGCAAAAGCATTACCAATCCATCACACAGTCCTTATACACGACTATATACTTAGTAAGAATGGCGCCAGAATAATGAGGGCGAAGTTCTTGGCAAGTAATTTTTTTCATAGGGCAATATCCACCCCAAGATGAATCATGCCCAATCCCAAGCTGCTAAAGCTTTTATCGCGATATCCCAGCCCATATTCGATGCTCAGAATTCCCAAACGAGTGCCCAGTTTTATTCCGGCTCCGATTCCCCAAAGGTCATATACGGGATCTTCTTCACGACTGTGCATATAGCCTTGATCATAAAAAGTATAAATCATTGTTTCAGCAGCCAGCATATAGCGCAATTCCAGATTTGTCCATGCCAGTCTGCTGCTTTTGAATTCATCCTCCCGATATCCTCTCAGCGACGCGTATCCGCCCATGCTATACAGGTCGTAAGATGCCGGATGACGCTTTTCGTTGTTCAGATAGTTCGCACCCATGAAGGCTATCAATCTTGCTTTTATTGGCAGATAATAGCCTAATAGAGCCCGGGTTTTCCCATATGTGGCGCCATCGCCGAACACATAGTCGTATGATGCTTCCATTTCCAAACCCCGCACCGGGATGCGTTCTCCACCGGTGCTTTGAAAGCGCCAGAAGGCACCCAGGCTGCTGTTGGTGGATTTTTCGATCTCAGAGTCGCTGCTACCGGGCAGAACGCTGTTTGCGCCGAGGCTGAGACCTATTCTTTGATACAGGCTCTGGTAATACAAATCCAGATCTGCCACACTGCTGATCCACATACTGTCTTGCCTGGTGCGGGACAGTGCCAGATCTGCTGCCAGAGGCAGGGATGGGATCCCGGATTCATGATAGGCAAAGCGCAATTCACTATAATCCGCCGGGCTTTTCTTCCAAAATAGTTTGATGCTCCTATCGCTGCCCCAGAGGTTCAGAAATTCCAGATTCAGCATGCCCGAGAGCTGCCGTTTACCGTCATTCTCGCTGATGCCCAAAAGCCCTTCCAGAAAGGTCATGCGGCCCTCCTCGATATCGATGAGCAGATTTTCTTCGTCTAGGGGGATGATCCGGCAAGAGTTGATATAGTCACGCCGTTTGATGTTTTCTGCCGCCTGATTGAGGATTTGCGGAGTGATCACTTTCTGTCGCAGCAGTCCCGATGTCTTTAGCAGAGTGGATTCCCGGCTCACTTTATTTCCACGGAAACGGAATCCGGAGATCCGCTGTTGATCGCCTTCCTCCACTTTTATGTAGGCTACTAAAGGATCCCCCATCACCAGAGAATCCAGCTCAACTGCGGCAAACAGATAGCCTCGCTGCTGGTAGACATGAAGCACGCTTGCCATAATCTCTTCCAAATCACCCATGTCGTAGAGTGCCTGTTCGGAGCTGAAGGCATATTCGTGCAATTTGCTCTGGGAAAAGTACTTTAATCCCGTATAGTGGATCCGCACTTTGTCGCTGTCTGTCAGACGTTCGATGCGAAAAAGCAGTTCAAGCGAGCCATCCGGTAGCGGCAACAATTCCGGCATGGCTATTTGCAGATAGTATTTATGCTGGAGCGCGAAGTATTCTTTCAGCCTCACAATCCCCGTTTCCACAGCCTCGGAGAGATATTCGTCCCCGGTCCCAATATCCATCACCTCAATGAGTTTTGCCTCATCGATGGGGAAATCCGCCTCGATGGAGATGCTTCCGATACTGATGGCATAGACCTCCGCCCAGGCAAGGATCATTAACAAGGCGAGGGACAGGGCTTTCATGGCTCAGGATCTATTCCCGATCAGCTTTCAGAACGGCCAGGAAGGCTTCCTGGGGAACGGTAACATTACCGATCTCCTTCATCTTCTTCTTCCCTTCTTTTTGCTTTTCCAATAGCTTGCGTTTACGGCTCACATCGCCTCCATAGCACTTTGCCAGAACATCTTTGCGCATAGCGTTGATGGTGCTGCGGGCGATGATCTTGGCACCGATGGTGGCTTGCAAGGCGATCTTGAACATATGCCGGGGAATCACATCTGCCAGAGTACCGGTTACGCTTTTACCCCAAGTGTGGGCCTTGTCCTGATGGCAAATAAAGCTCATCGCGTCCACCTTTTCGCCGTTGATCAGGATGTCTACTTTCACTACTTGCGACAGCCTGAATTCCTTGAAAGCGTAGTCCAGCGAGGCATATCCTCGGCTCACTGTCTTCAGTTTATCATAAAAGTCGAAGATGATCTCGATGAGGGGCATTTCATAGTGCAAGGCAACGCGTTTTTCATCTATATATTGCAGGTTTTTCTGGATTCCGCGGCGTTCCTGAGCCAGCTTCATGATGTTGCCAATATAGTCTGTGGGTACGATGATCTCGGTATCCATATAGGGTTCTTTGATGTAGTCGATATTGGAAGGATCGGGAAAGTCGATGGGATTGTGTACTTCGATTTCGATGCCGTTTTTTAGCCCAATCTTGAATCGTACACTGGGAGTGGTGGCTATGATGGGTATATTGTACTCGCGAAAGAGGCGTTCTTTTACGATCTCCAGATGCAGCATGCCCAGAAATCCGCAGCGGAAACCATATCCCAAAGCGGCAGAGCTTTCTTTTTCATAGATTAGGGAGGCGTCATTCAGTTTTAGCTTCGCAATTGCTTCAACCAGGTCTTCATAATCTTCGCCGTTGATGGGGAAAATGCCACTGTATACCATGGGTTTGGGTTCCAAAAATCCGGGTAGAGGCTCTGCGCACCCGCCCTTGGCAAGGGTGATGGTATCGCCCACACGAGCGTCTGCCACTTCTTTGATGTTGGCGATGATGTATCCCGCTTCACCGGTCCGCAATTCCTTCTGTGCCTGAAACTTGATGCCCAGATACCCGATTTCCTCGATTTCATACTCCCGGCTCGTGCTAAAGAGTTTGATCTTGTCGCCTTTGGCCAAGCTGCCGTGAAACAGACGCACCAACACAACTACACCACGATACATGTCGAAATAGGAATCGAAAATAAGGGCTTGAGGTGGAGTGTCAACCGTTCCAGTAGGAGCAGGAAGCTGTTCTATGACAGCGTCCAACAGTGCATCCACACCTTCCCCGGTCTTTGCGCTCACCTTCATGATTTCGGATTCCTTGCAGCCCAGGATGTCGATCAGATCGTGCTGTGTCCCCTCCACATCTGCTTTGGGCAGATCGATTTTGTTCAAAGCGGGCAGAATTTCAAGATTGTTGTCCAGCGCCAGATACAGATTGCTCATGGTCTGGGCTTCTACTCCTTGAGACGCATCTACTAAAAGCACCGCGCCTTCGCAGGATGCCAGCGCGCGCGATACTTCATAGGAAAAGTCAACATGCCCGGGGGTGTCGATAAGATTGAGGATGTAATCTTCACCATTATAATTGTGTATCATCCTGATAGCGTGAGATTTGATGGTGATGCCTTTTTCGCGCTCCAGATCCATGCTGTCCAAAAGCTGCGCCACTTCTGTGCCTTTGCCGATCACATGAGTCGCCTCCAAAAAGCGATCTGCCAAGGTAGATTTGCCGTGGTCGATATGCGCGATTATGCAGAAATTCCGGATGTATTTTTGATCCATGCTATGTCCTTTGTTTGTCTAACATCTATAGTTATGTATTAGTTACGATTGTCGTCAGAATTATGCCGGGGGAGGATTTGTCAAGTAAAGGATTGCCAAAGAGAGAATTATGCCGATAGCCGTCCCAGCAAGCTAGCTCGTGCAGATTAGGGGACGCAGATTCCCTACAGGTCTGCAAGCAGATATAGCCGATAAAGCCAAAATAATCTGGTCTGTGGAATGTAAATTGAATATCATGTCAATGTAAAGATACTATGTAAATAAGTTAAGGATATTTCGACCATGCAGATAAAGATCAGCGAAAAGGCCCGGCAACACATCGCCAAAAAGATAGCCTTCTATGGCAAAAAGAATCGTGTGCCTAGGATTGTCATTGCAGAGCGAAGCTGCAGCGGAGCCGTGTTTCGTCTTCATTTCGAAGCCCTACGCGATTGCGATATTGAGCTGCAAACAGATGGCATCACGATTTATGGCAGTAAAGACTTGCTTGATGAATTTGGGGGGTTCGAGCTGGATCTAGAGCAATTCTTCTTTGCCTCCAGGCTCCAGATAGCCCCTATACACCAGACTTTTCGCTGTAACTGCGAAGCAAAATGTCCCAATTCGCAAAAACAAGCCCAAAATAGATAGAGGAATACTATATGAAAAGGAATCTAATCCTAATACTGATCAGCCTGCTTTTCGTGGGTCTGGCGGCAGCTCCACACAGCTTTTTGCCCGTGCCCGTTGAGCAACCTGATGGCAGCAAGATCGAGATCTACGCCTCCGGCGACGAATTTCACAACTGGCTGCACGACAAAGATAACTACACAATTGTACGTGATGATAAAGGATATTATGTTTATGCCGCTCAAGATGGCGAGAGAGTAGCGCCCACAAACTTGGTGGTGGGCAGGGAAAATCCCGATCGCTCAGCGCTGGCAAAGGGCATAAATCTGTCTGAAAACCTGAAGAGACAGAAGTATGAGCGCTTTTCAGACATGCGGGATTACGACAACGCGAAATCTCCCCATTTTGGTGATTTCCACAATCTGGTGATCTTCATTCGCTTTAGCGACAGTCCGGAATTCACACAGCCGCTATCGTTTTACGACAATATATTTAACAACGATAGCGAGAATTCCAACTCTATGAAGAATTACTTTATGGCGGCTTCCTACGGGATGCTGAGTGTGGACTCTTTCTTTTTCCCGGAGCCGGACGGTAACGTGATCGTGAGCTATGTGGATAGCCATCCCCGCGGCTATTACAGTCCCCAAAGCATCACCAATCCCAATGGCTACGATCCTGATGACTACTGGCAGAGAACAGAGCGTGAACACACACTTTTGGCAAACGCGTCTGCTTATGTGGCAGACCAGATTCCCGGCTCCATAGATGTGGATGGTGATGATGACGGGTATGTGGACAATGTCTGTTTCATTATACAGGGCGTGACGGACGGTTGGGCAGAATTGCTCTGGCCGCATCGCTGGGTGCTTTATGGCGCTGAAGCATATATTCAGGGTGCGCAAGTGTGGGATTTTAATTTTCAACTGGAAAACTCGTTGAACAGCAGCGGTGCCAGCGTGCTATCCCACGAGATGTTCCATTCATTGGGCGCGCCAGACTTGTATCGCTATGAAAATACCGAAATCACCCCGATCGGAAGCTGGGATTTGATGGCAAGCAATACCAATCCGCCTCAACACATGAGCGCGTGGATGAAATACCGTTATGGCCAATGGTTGCCGGAACCGCCAACAATCACAGAATCCGGTACTTACAGCTTGCATCCCGTAGCCTCTTCGCCCTCAAATAATATATATCTGGTAAACTCTTGGAACAATCAGAACAAGTATGTCCTGGAATACCGTAAACCCCATGGACTCTACGATGGTACCTTGCCCGACCAGGGATTGCTGGTTTATCGCCTCAATCAATCGGTCGAAGGCAATGCCGATGGCCCTCCGGATGAATTGTATATCTATCGCCCCGGGGCAAATAACAACTCCATGAACGGCTGGATCAGTGATGCTGCTTACTCTGCTGAAAGCGGCAGAACGCGTATGACGGAATATACGGTACCAAGCGGATTCAGCACAAATAATCTCCCCGGTGGATTGTATCTGTACAATGTGGGAACTATGGGCGAGACTATCACTTTCGACCTGCGGATTACCGATATTCATCTTACATCCCCCCAAACTGAGCTGACATGGTTTTCCGGTACTTCACAGCAGATTACCTGGGTTTCTCGAAACAACAATGGCACTGTGAAGATCGAATTTAGCAACAATGGTGGCTCGAATTGGGAAGTGGTGGCAGACGGCATCCCCAACAATGGCAGCTATACTTGGGATTCGATACCGGATATTGATTCCGAAAACTGCTTGCTGAGGCTTACTTTGAATACAAATGGCGATTGGGATGAAAGCATTATTCCCTTCTCCATCGTGGGACAGGTCGCCATACCCACGCTGATCTATCCTGAAAATCAGGCAGAAGCTCTGCCTACCAACCCTGTTTTCCGGTGGCAGAGCGTGCCCGGAGCCACATCCTACAACTTCCAGCTTAGTGAAGATCCGGGATTTTCGGTTTTGACCGGCTCCATCCTCAATCATCACGATAATCAGTATCAGGCAAGTGGACTGACCCCCTTCACTACATACTATTGGAGAGTGGGGACAGTGAGTGATCTGGGAACCGGAGTATACAGCCCCAGCTTCAGCTTTGTAACCGGAGAACTAAGTGAACTTCCCGGTGTTCCGCAACTGCTGAGCCCGCCAAACTATGCGTCAAATCAAGCTCTTGACGTGGAATTGAGCTGGTCTGCCGCTCCCCTGGCAGATAGCTACCGGCTGCAGATTGCCACAAATCCCTTCTTCTCAAATCTGATCTTCGAAGCGGAAAACATCACCGACACATCGTTGAGACCAAACCTTTTGCCGGCCAATAGCAATATCTACTGGCGTGTAGCTGCCCAAAACAGCTTCTCCGCCTCGGTGTTTTCCAGTGCTTTCAAATTTGCCACCGGAAATTGGTCCGACAACGATGATGAACAAAGCCCCGTTCTGCAAACCCGTCTGGCCCAAAACCACCCCAATCCCTTTAATCCCGAAACCACCATCAGCTTTAGCCTGCGCGATCCACAGAGTGAAACTACACTAAGGATTTACAACAGCAAAGGTCAGCTGCTACGTGAGTTGTATCGGGGAGTTCCCGGTACCGGGCAAATGAGCTTGGTCTGGGATGGCAAAGACAAGCACGGCAATGAACTGGGCAGCGGCATCTATCTCTACCGTTTGAAGACAGATAAGGAAGATCAGATCCGCAAGATGATCTTGAGCAAGTAAGGCGCCACGGCTATATTAGCAGTCTCGTAATGGGACTGCTAATTTTTTATTTGCCTCCTGCTTCTTTTCGCTTATTATATGGGTAGAACATTATGAATATGGAGGTTACCATGAAACTCGTACCTTATCGCAGAGTCAACGAAATACGACCCATGAGCAATATGCTCAGCCTGTTTGATGACTTCTTCAATCGGTTCTATGAAGAAGAGAGTTCTGAGGACAACTTCCGGGCTATGGCTATGGATATCACCGAACACGATAAAGAGTTCAGGATTCTGGCAAATCTGCCCGGATTCAAGAAAGAAAACGTAAAGATCTCGGTGCACGACAATCAGCTTCTCATCGAAGCAGTCTGCGACGAAAAACAGGAAGAAAAACAGGGTACTATGTATCGCTGTGAACGCTATAGTGGCAGCTACAGACGCAACCTCAATCTTCCGGAAAATGCTGATGTATCGGCAATAAACGCCAAGATGGAAGATGGCGTGCTGAATGTGAGCATTCCGAAGAAAGAACCGAGTCCCAAGAAAGAAATTACAATCGACTGATTTCATCAAACACCCCAAATGAGACCCCCCTCTGTCAGCCCGGCAGGGGGGGCTTTTTTTGGGGAGAAACGGAGAAAACATCTGTGGTGAATGCATTTGTGGGGATGAAGCATATGTGGAAAGATGGTGGGTGATACTGGATTCGAACCAGTGACCTCTACGATGTGAACGTAGCGCTCTAACCAGCTGAGCTAATCACCCAAATCACGAGTGGTGGGAGATACTGGATTCGAACCAGTGACCTCTACGATGTCAACGTAGCGCTCTAACCAACTGAGCTAATCACCCACTGTTTTGGCAATCTTTTTTAGCCTCGATTTTTTGTCAATCGAAAATGCGAAGGGCTGTTTTTGGCAATGTGAAAGAAGGGGGATACACATCACTCCTGAGGCATATATGTGAATCCCCAAACATGGTCTATTGAATATAATTATTTAGTGTATAGCACTTTAGCACTGTCTCTGCTGTTATTACCCGAAACCCGGATAAAGTAGAGGCCGGAGGGCATCTGATTGCCGGAGCTGTCTCTGCCATCCCAACAGAAATCTCTCTGTTTACCTTCCAGTGTGGTAGAATAGATCAGTTGTCCTTTCAGATTGTAGATAGCTGCGTTGTAGCTGTCTCCGGCTTTGGCATCGATGGCCACTGTCATTCTGTCATGGAAGGGATTGGGGTAGACGTTGTCGATGCGCAGGGCGGGAATCATATCCATAGAGGGATCTTCGCTAGAACTGGGATTCCAGATGCGATTCACAAATTCCGGACGGTCCACGAATGGATTACGATTGCCCTGGAAGGAGTATAGCATGTCGTTGCGTGTTCGCTCTTGAGCGTCTGGAGGGTCTTCATAGTGCCATTCTATCATTGTATCCAGCATATCCACTCCACCTTGAGAGAGGGAATCTCCATAACGGGTATGGAAATACAGTATCGCTCTGGCAGTATTTCCCCGGAAATATGGATTCACCTGAAACACGGACTTTTGCCAGGAATCTCTTCCCCGATAGCTTTGCCAGGGAGTGTAAGAGTAGTATACATCAGACGCGGCGATGCTGGCGACATTGCCAAAAGGGAGGTTACCACGAGAGGAGTTTACCTGCATGGTGGTGATAAACAGATGATGAAGATCTGCTTTTTTTACCGAAGTGGCAGGGTCAAACCAGCTTTGGGCGTAAGTGTGTTCGGTGTTGGGGTTGCTCTGTCCGTTGTAAGAGCTGTTTATGGAGTATGTCTCGCCGGTATAAACACAGGTTACAGTGCCATTATCGTTGTCAAGTTCCTGAAAGAGAAAGTCTTTGGCTCCATTGTAGCTGGAATATGTATTGGTGTCGATAAGATCTTGGAGGGCATAATACAGCGGCATGCCCGAAAGATCTTCCACGCTGTCATAGTATTCTGCCTGCAGGCTTGTGATGGTGAGCAGGCAAAGCATTAACAGGTATATCTTTATAGTGTATCTCATTGTATCCTTCTTTGTTTATACTAGTTTGGTTTGGCTATGTGGCGGAAAAAATAGTTGATTTTCCACCAGTTGCACCAAAAGATGCAGGATCATAGTGTGAATTTCTTGCACTCTGTCGCTGGTTTCTGCGCGCACAATCAGCTCAAAATCTGTGCTTCCGGAGATCTTACCTCCGTTTCCGCCCAGAAGCGCGATAGTGGTGCAGCCCAGTGCTTTAGCCTGGTCCAAACCCTCGCATATGTTTTCTGAATTTCCGCTGGTAGAGAGGCCGATTACTATATCCTCCCTTTTGGCAAAGGCAGCCACGCCCCGGGCGAAGATTTTGTTGAAACCATAGTCATTGCCCACGCAGGTGATGTGGGAGGGGTCGCTGATGGCGATGGCGGGAAGAGCTTCTCTGTCTTTATGAAATCTGCCGGTAAGCTCTTCGGCAAAATGCATGGCATCGCACATACTGCCGCCGTTGCCAAAGATTATTACTTTGCCCTTTTGGCGGTAGCTTTCTGCGATCTGCTCGGCTATTTTGCTAATGATATGCAGGTTATTCTCTTTGTTTGCAAAGGATTCCAGTACCCTTTGGGCATCGGTGAAGGCTTGTTTTATGGTGGTTTTCATTTATAGGCTTTCCTTTACTGTGACTCTGGTTTTCAGTTCGCTTTCCTCGATTTCATCCAGTTCCTTCAGGGTTTGGTTGATCAGGCGAACCCGCTCTTTGTAGGGCAAGAAAGCACTTTTAAAACCGTTTAGAATCACATTCTTCACTGTTTGATAATCCAGCCCCAGCTCATTGATTGCCAGCATATATTCGTCTGTGACAGTGGTATCGCTGATGGTGCGGTTATCTGTATTGATGGTAACTCGTAATCCATAATCTATGTAGAAATCGATGGGGTGGCTCTGGATGTTTTCCACCGCCTTGGTGTGAAAGTTGCTTTTGATGCAAATCTCCAGGGGTATGCGGTGATCGTTCACATAGTTCAGAAGATCGCCATCTTCCACCAGACGGGTGCCGTGACCGATGCGGTGAGTTCCGCAGTAGTGAATGGCCTGATGGATGGATTCGGTTCCATAAGCCTCTCCGGCATGGATAGTGATATTAAGGTTGTTTTTCAAGGCCAGATCGAAGGCATCCTTGTGGTCTTTGGCGGGGTGATTGTATTCACCACCGGCCAGGTCAAAGCCGATAACGCCTTTGTTTTTGAAGGCGATGGCCAGTTCTGCCAATTTTAAGGATGTATAGGGATCCATATTGCGGATGCCGCAGATAATTACTCCGGTTTTGATGTCAAAATCCCGCTCACCCTGTTTCAGCCCATCGATCACAGCCTGGGATATCTCGGTCAGCTTCAAGCCTTTATGGGTGTGCAAAATGGGAGAATAACGCACTTCCATGTAGCGCACATTTTCCTGAGCTGCATCCTCTGCCAATTCATAGGCAGCGCGCTTCAGCCCTTCCTTGTCCTGCAAGACCATATTTACTATATCGAAGCCACGCAGATAGTCTTCCAAACTGACTGTGTGTTCTCCGCACACAATCATCTTTCTCAGCTCTTGCTCATCCATTGTGGGCAGATTTATCTTTTGCTTTTTCGCAAGGTCGATAATGGTGGAAATGCGTACACTTCCATCCAGATGCACATGAAGATCTGTCTTGGGCAGCTTCCGGATGAATTCTTTAGTCATCTTTATTTTCATATTCTTCCTCTTTCTTAAGCAAACAAGATATTGTTGCAAGCCATATGTGTCAAATCTTTTCTGTTATGTATAGGGACAGCTGAAGATGACCGGTAAAGAAACACCAGCCTGGTATAAAGAGTCACCGAAAGGGCAGATTTCTATACGCTGACACATACTGGAGTGCCATACTTTCCTTTTTTGAGTCCAGGCTCAGGATGGCGCAAGGCAGGTTTTGGGGATAAGGTCCTTGTTGCGGAGTGTCTTGGCAACACTGCCAGTTTCAAAGCTTCAGAGATTTGGCAGCGATTACTGGGCAAATCAGATGCAAACGGCTCTCATTGCAGAATAGATGCCCTGTAAATATCTACCATGACCTCATCAAGGGTATCGGAGTTCTGCTCAGGCATTTGCACTCCAGTAGTTTATCACAACAACAAAAAAATCTGCAACTACAGTTCGATCTGCGTCATCTGCGTTCTGTTATCAAATCGAGATTAGGGCCGATACCGATGGTCAATTTGCCCGCAGTACAGCGATATGGCTTCAGCCGCAGACCTTCATGTCTGACTAGCTGCGCCTTGATCCGGTTCAATAGTGACTCGGTCATGCTTTCTCCTTGTTTCAGTCGTGATCATTGATCCGGAACCAGGAAAGCACTACCCTGTATGCTGACAAATCAGGATGAGCAAGGATGAGACAAAAAAATAGATATTGACAAGAATAATTCAAGTATAAAACTTTGTTTGTAGTTCTTGGAATGAATTGAGAATAGTATTGAGCTGGGATTGTATCTACAAGGAAACTACTTGAGGATTTATAATTGTTTGTTTAGAACAATCTTTATTAGGGTAATAAATGTTAGAGAGAGAGTTTATGCTTCGCATGTTCGTTGTCCAGGAATCACAGCAGGTTGATCTGCCCGTACTCATGTCTATCCCGATGGTACGCATACATATCATGATTTTATCCACAGAAATTATGGGGGATCTATGAATAGGCTACGATGTGCAACTCTTTTGATCCCATGGCTATTGTCTATAACCCTCCTAAACGCAATCAACGACATGCCCATCGTTGCTGCTTTTCAGGGAGAGCATCATAATTCTAAGTATGGTTACTCGATGGTTTCCTTGGATTTCAATCATGATGGACATGATGATTTGGCAGTCTGCTCTTTTGCTTACGGATACGACTATGGTATAAGCCCTGCAAGAGGCAAGATATATATCTATTATGGCGGAGCTGGTTTCAATTCTGCCACGCCAGCCAGTGTTACGATAGAAGGCACTTATGCCAATAGCGTGGGCAGAAGAATTTGGGGGATTTACAGAGTTGGTGATATCAGCGGTGATGGCTTTGATGATCTCTGTGTGTACGTAGAAGACCACATATCCTGGAACGAAAGTTATGAGAAATTGTTGTTCTTCTACGGAGGCACCAACAATCTGGATAATCCCGATTATGTGCTCAATTTGTATGGAAGTGTATACACTTTTTTTAGGATATTACCCCTTGGTGATGTAAATGGAGACGGCTTCGGAGATATGGGTTTCTATTACAGGCATACTCCTTCTTACCAGAATAGACTATCAATCATCTGGGGAGGATCATTTCAAGAGCATGTAGTTTCTAATGGTGAAGCAAGTTATTCTTACTCATGTTCAATCCATGGCATCGGCGACATCAACAACGACGGCTACGCTGATTTTACCACGGCTTTTGCCACGCCAACTACAGATCCAACCCACAATCTGATCCGGCTCTACTATGGCAATGCCGCTGGAAATACCGATAATCCAATCACGCTTATTTATTGCCAGTATGGAGTATCAAGAGGCAGTAAGCCATTGGGAGATATGAATGCCGATGGTTATGACGACTTTATGGGCTATATCACTGATGAGGGGATGCATGCCTGGCTGGGTGGAACAAATATCAATTACGCTGTGCCAGATTTTGACATGGATCCACCTTGGTATGGTGGAGAGTTCCAACAATCTTTAGAGCATGGCGATTTCAATAACGACGGTTATGAAGACGCGGTTGGAGCGAGCTTTGGGAGCGGGTTCGCGGTTTGGCTTGGCAAGCAAAACGTCAACGGAACTTCCGATCTTATTAAATATAACTCTGGGTATGAGAACTTTGGCTACAGCCTGGTGACCGGAGATTTCAATGCCGATGGCTATGACGATGTGGCTATTGCCGCTTCCCATGAATACGCGCCCCAGCCCTCTGGCAACTTCCATGGCTATGTTTGGGTATATGGGGGTAATGCCCAGCTTGCCGATACCACCGTGACAAACGATGACCCGATGCTTCCGGGAATCGGTGATCAGCTATCGATTCGGCTTAGTCCCAACCCAATTACCAGAGCTAATCAAGCCCTCAGTGTAAACATCAAAGGCTCAGTCACGAACGGGACTGAAGCTGTAAGTATCGAAATCTTCAATATCAAAGGGCAATCTGTTTACCGGGAAACCCATGAACACTATTCCGGAGCTGGAAAATACATGGTGAATACACCTTCACTTAGCACCGGGATCTATCTTTGCAAGGTAATTTCCGGTAAACAAACAGCCATAAGCAAATTCAGCGTAATCAAATAGGCGGAGAGATGTATAAGGTAAATTTCACAATTGTAATAATAGCTTTTATGGTGTCAGCCAATGTGTTATACGCAATCAACGACATGCCCATCGTTGCTGCTTTTCAGGGAGAGCATCATCAGTCAAGTTTTGGTCGCTCAATGGTTTCTTTGGACTTTAACCATGATGGATATGACGATTTGGCAATATGCTCATCAGGTTACGGATACGTATACCCAGGCACAACATATAGGGGACATGGAAAGATCTATATTTATTTTGGAACCAATGGATTCAACACTAACACGTCTCCAGCATTAACTTATGAAGGCACTTACGATAGTACGAGGGTTGGCAGACAAATTGGAGGTATCTTCAAAGTTGGTGATATCAGCGGTGATGGCTTTGATGATCTCTGTATGTACGTAGAAGACCACATATCCTGGAACGAAAGTTATGAGAAACTGCTTTTTTTCTATGGCGGTACCCCCAATCTGGATAATCCCGATTATGTGCTCAATTTGTATGGAAGTGTATACACTTTTTTTAGGATATTACCCCTTGGTGATGTAAATGGAGACGGCTTCGGAGATATGGGTTTCTATTACAGGCATACTCCTTCTTACCAGAATAGACTATCAATCATCTGGGGAGGATCATTTCAAGAGCATGTAGTTTCTAATGGTGAAGCAAGTTATTCTTACTCATGTTCAATCCATGGCATCGGCGACATCAACAACGACGGCTACGCTGATTTTACCACGGCTTTTGCCACGCCAACTACAGATCCAACCCACAATCTGATCCGGCTCTACTATGGCAATGCCGCTGGAAATACCGATAATCCAATCACGCTTATTTATTGCCAGTATGGAGTATCAAGAGGCAGTAAGCCATTGGGAGATATGAATGCCGATGGTTATGACGACTTTATGGGCTATATCACTGATGAGGGGATGCATGCCTGGCTGGGTGGAACAAATATCAATTACGCTGTGCCAGATTTTGACATGGATCCACCTTGGTATGGTGGAGAGTTCCAACAATCTTTAGAGCATGGCGATTTCAATAACGACGGTTATGAAGACGCGGTTGGAGCGAGCTTTGGGAGCGGGTTCGCGGTTTGGCTTGGCAAGCAAAACGTCAACGGAACTTCCGATCTTATTAAATATAACTCTGGGTATGAGAACTTTGGCTACAGCCTGGTGACCGGAGATTTCAATGCCGATGGCTATGACGATGTGGCTATTGCCGCTTCCCATGAATACGCGCCCCAGCCCTCTGGCAACTTCCATGGCTATGTTTGGGTATATGGGGGTAATGCCCAGCTTGCCGATACCACCGTGACAAACGATGACCCGATGCTTCCGGGAATCGGTGATCAGCTATCGATTCGGCTTAGTCCCAACCCAATTACCAGAGCTAATCAAGCCCTCAGTGTAAACATCAAAGGCTCAGTCACGAACGGGACTGAAGCTGTAAGTATCGAAATCTTCAATATCAAAGGGCAATCTGTTTACCGGGAAACCCATGAACACTATTCCGGAGCTGGAAAATACATGGTGAATACACCTTCACTTAGCACCGGGATCTATCTTTGCAAGGTAATTTCCGGTAAACAAACAGCCATAAGCAAATTCAGCGTAATCAAATAGGATCAGAGATGACAAAAACATGTTTGACAATGTGCATTGTGTTATTTTGTGCTATCTGCAGTGCAACACCATTCCTTACTGGTGCCTACGTGCAATATGATTTGAGTGCTGGAGGTGTTGCCAATATTGGCACATTGAAAACCAAATTGTTACAAGGAAGATACAATGCAGTTACATTGCCTGTATATCACTCAGATCTTAATGGCCTGGAAAGCGCCTTAGGAACCCTGAGAAGCGATGTAAAAACAATCCTGGAGGATAGATGCTGGAATCCTGCTCCCGGTGATGGGGTATCGGCAGGCTTTGTGCTGAGCCGCTCCGCTATCGTTTATTTCCCGGCATCGATTGGTTGCTATGCTCATCCCGGGATTATCAAGAGCTACATTAGAGCTTGAGCCTGGCAGTGGCGGTTTTCGTACCCATCCAAGAGGCATGGCGGCCGGCAGAACGGTCTGCATAAAAAAACCCGTGTATACACGGGTCTTATGGAAGTCAGAGCAAAAGGGGACTCAATTGTTTTCCAGATACTTATCCAGTTCCTGAAATGCCTGGGAAGCTTTAAATTCGTTGTAAAGGGCTTCTTCATTGCGGATTTCAGCGGCAAGTTTTCGATTGATCTGATCTGTGGGAATTCTCAATTGAACCCAGGTCTTGTAGCGTTGACCATCGGCCTCATTTACTTTGCGAGTCTCGATCTTTCCTGTGATTACACCGCTAAACTGGGCTTCAGATACTGCTCTTAGCACGTTTGAACTGAGCCCAAGCACTTGAGGATCGCTGATGCCGGCCTCTTCCAGATAGTTTTTCAGCATGCTTTCTACATTGATACGAACATATTGGGCGGCCTCAGAAAGAGCATTTGAACGAGCTACATTCATGGAAGCGTTTTCGTTCAGATTGGTGCCCTGTCCATAAGTGCTCACATAAGTTTCCTCTGTCTGTTCTCCCCACCACGCGGGGCGGTAAACCAATTCACCATCGGCTTTTACGGCCTGTTCTTTGTTTTTAGAGCAGCCAAACATCAGAATGGCAAGGCTCAGGATCAGGATGACCATTAAGGTTCTATTCATTTTTCCTCCATACGCCGCAGCGTATACGTGTATAGATCTTGCATTAAAAGGACGTCCATCTTACAAACCCATCTGCCGTTGCCGGCGTTGATGCTCTTCATAAGATGCTGTAAACACATTATTCCCCTGTTTGTCGGCAAAGAAATACAGATAGTTATGGCTGGCAGGTGTCAGGGCTGCCGCAATCGAGCTCACTTGCGGATTGGAGATCGGAGTAGGCGGCAGACCGGGATTTCTGTAAGTGTTGTAAGGAGATTTGATTTGAGTATCTTGATTGGTCAAAACTTCACGGCGAATGCCTCTTTTTTCCAGAATGTAATCCACGGTGGGGCAGCTTTGCAGTGCCATTCCCAGCCGCAATCTACGCTCAAATACTCCGGCGATGATGGGGCGTTCTTCCGCGTATCCCGCTTCTTTTTCCACGATCGATGCCAAAATCAGTTTAGCATAGAAATCTTCCTGCCGGTGGATGTCGATCCCGGCTCGACTAAGCTTACGGAAGAACTCATTGGTCATGATAGCCAGGATGCTGTCGGCGTTACTATATACCGGGAAGAGATAGGTCTCCGGGTACAAAAAGCCTTCCAGGCTACTTAGCTGCATGCCGGTCAAGCGCCGGATCAAAGTGGTGTCCATGGCGGCAGTCTGCAGATCATCATATGTAGCCAAGCCGCTGGCTTCGATGCGCTGGAAGGTTTTGTGCATAGAGAGCCCTTCCGGGAAGGTGATTCTGATGTTTTCGGATACGCCTTCTTGCAAGCGGGACACTGTGGACCAGAGGCTGCTGTGTCCACCGAAGATGTATGTTCCTGTCTTCAGAGAGCGATCTACGCCACGAATCCTTGCCAGAAAACGGAATGCGGAGGCGCTGGGCACGATGCCGACTTTTTCCAGCTTTAGACCGATGGTGCCGGCACTGTCTCCGGTATTCACTCGCACTATGCGCTCCACGGAATCCCGGGCGCTAAAGAGTTCGTGCGTGGCAAATCCCAGCCCGACCAGGGCCAGTCCTATCGCGATTATTCCGAAGTATCTGAATCCGTTCATTATCTATTCTCACTCTCCAGGTATGATTTCAAGATCATGGCTGCCGCCATCGCGTCCACCATCTTCCGGGCTTCTTGCCAGCTTTTGCCTATCTTTTTGAGTTCGGCTTCGGCTTCGGCGGAGCTATATCTCTCGTCAAATGATATTACCGGGATATCCAGCAGTTCCTGCAAATTTTTCATAAAGGCTTTGGTTTCAAGGGTTTTTGGAGTGTCACTGCCGTCGATGGCGTAGGGCATGCCCAGAACTATGAGTCTGGCGTCTTGCTGTTTGGCGAGCTGTTTGAGCCGGGGTACCAGGATGTTCAAGTCTGCGTTAGCGATCACGCTATGGGCTTTGGCAAACATACGCAAGGGATCTGAAAAAGCGATCCCAATGCGCTTGCTACCGTAATCTATCGCCATGATGCGTCCGATCATAGCAGAGATTCATCTCTCCAGATTATGATTTTCCAGCTAGCCTTTTCTTCGAGCAGATAGAATCTTGCCATCCCGTTTGCAATATAGCTGCTGTTGTTGTAACCATAGCTGAGTATGAGGTCAAAATAACAGGGGACTATGATCCAACCTTCTCTGCCCTCGGCAGGGTCACTTTCCCAAAGATCTTGAGGCGGTATCTGCAGACGCAGTTCGATCTCGTCTGCCACCGGTAAGGTGCCGTCACTGCTGCCAAGCTCAAACATATTCTGGGTAAGCGCGACCTCTTCGTCGTAGCCCCACCAATCGTCCTTTCTACCGTCACCATCCATGTCGATGCCGATCTGGGAATATTCGCTGGAAAGCAGTTCAAAGCGGTAGTTTGGATGCAGCAATTGTTTGAATATATTGATGTTTTTCTCCCTATAGGCTTTTTCCAGATTACGCAGGAGTTCTTCGGGGCTGCGATTGTGAACCACAGAGCTAGAATTGTCGATCAGGGGCGGGCGAAAGGGGTTTCTACAGGCTCCGAAGAACAGGATGAGTGCCATCAAGAGCAGTTTAGCCGTTTTCATGCTTCAGCAGACCCCATGTGCGCTCACCGGAAGAGCGATAGTCGCGCCAGCGATAGATGTACCAATAGCCGTTTTGGCGGTGATAGTGGAGTTCCATCCTTCCCTGGGCGATGGTGCTTTCAATATCTTCATTGTCATTTCTGGCTTTGATTTCGTAGCTGCGGGATAGCTTTGCCTCATCAGGATAAATCTCGTCCTCGGTATCCATCGGCTCCATATGGAGGCTGATGTTTTTGTAATTTGCTTGCAGGTTCAGCAACATATCCTGTTCCTGAGCGCTGGTCCACTGGGCATCCGTACTGTAATCCGTGATGTCTTGTTGCGCGAAATAGAAGACGTAGTCATTTAGAAATATCCTGCCATAATTGATGGCGTTTCGGGGATCTTCATAGGCATAGCGCAGATTGTCCAAAGCCAGATCCAAAGTAGTGGCAAAGTTGTTCCACTCGGCTTCCTCGGAGGGAGGCTCGGAATCCCGCAAGCCAAAGATATTGCAAGCGGCGAGCGCGATCAGCGCTAATGCCGGTAAGAGGATATTTCTCATAAAAGCATATTGGGGCTATGTGAAAATATGTCAAGCAAAAATGTAGCCGGCATACCCGGATTTTTATCCGGACTTATCTTGATTTGGCAATTACCCGGTATAAAGAATTATAAACCCTCACCGTAAACTTCAAATCCAATCACCAAAAATCAATTGTCCATTGCTCCACAAAAATGGTGGTAGATATGATTTTTGGTGATAAAACTGGATTGCCTGATCTGGGAAAGTCCAAGGCCAACATAACAGATAAGTATACCATATCTTAATGCCGGTAATGTGATAGCATCTATTGCCCTTTGAGAACGATTTGAAGTTTTCGGTGAGGGTTTATAATTGGCAGAACAAAGATCTTGACACATATAGTTCTCTGATTATCGTGCAAATCAGGAATCAGATTCCGGATATACGCAGGAGATTACTATGATCAGAAGAGAGATGCAAGACAGCTTGAGCATTATGGGAAAAGGGTTTCCGGTGATTGTAATCACCGGGCCAAGGCAGTCTGGTAAGACAACTCTGGCCAAGATGACCTACCCTAATCACAAGTATATAGATTTGGAAAACCTGATTACCCGCAGAATTGCCCAGGAAGATCCTGCTTCACTGCTGCCCGATCAAGCTGGCAAATACATCCTGGATGAGTTTCAGTATGCCCCGCAGATTCTCTCTTACATCAAACAGATCTCGGATGAACAGCAGATAGATGCGCAATTTATCCTGACGGGATCAAATCAGTTTTCCATGATGAAAGGCGTCTCCCAATCCCTGGCTGGAAGAGCAGCGATCTTTGAGCTGCTTCCCTTTGATATGGATGAGGCTTATCCACAGACTGAAAACGTTAACGAAGTGATCTACAAGGGCTTTTATCCCAGATTAGTTACCAAGGACATTAATCCCGGGATTTACTACGACTCATACTTGAGGACATATTTACAGAGGGACGTAAGCCTCCTGGTCAATATCCAGAATATAGACCTCTTCACCAAGTTTCTCTCTCTATGCGCTGGAAGAACCGGGAGCATTCTTAACAAAGTCTCACTTGCCAATGATACCGGGGTTGATGCAAAGACTGTTTCAAATTGGCTGAGTGTCCTGCAGGCCAGCTATATCATCTATCTGCTTAAGCCCTGGCACGGAAATGTATCCAAACGCCTGATCAAGAGTCCCAAGCTCTATTTCTTCGATACCGGCCTGGCTTGCAGACTCTTGCAGATTAGGAGTGCCAGCGATCTGGTTACTCATCCACTCAGGGGGAACCTCTTTGAGACTATGATTGTATCTGAGGCCGTGAAGTTCTATCACAATCGTGGTCAGATGCCACCTCTCACATACTACCGCGAACCCAAAGGCACGGAAGTTGATCTCATTATCGAAAAGGCTGGAATGCAGTATCCTATTGAGATCAAGTCAGCAGCGATAATCAACAGATCAGCCTACAGCAACCTAGATAAGTTCGCTACCCTCAGTTCAAGCTCAGGCAAGTCCTACCTGGTCTATTCTGGTGAGCAGAGCTGGACAGATCAGATCTACCGTAATGTTAGCTGGAAATCGCTCAAGAGTGAGTTATCAGAGCTGGAGGATATCAGTACTGAATAGTGATCGATGATAGCTCCGGACCTCTTCTGGGAAGGGAGTTAATCTACTTAGCTATCTGATCAGCGTCACCTTCTTGCTGATTATGCTCCTGCCATCCACCACCAGATTCAGGAAGTATATTCCATTGGAGCAGCGCTGGTTCCGGCTGTCTCTGCCGTCCCAGGTGAGCACTTGCTGGCGCACTCCGGGATCAAGCTCCATGGCTCTCACCATCTGCCCTCTGAGGTTGTAGATCACAATCCGGGCGGTGTTGATAGCCTCTGCGCCTCTATCTCCCCTTGCCGGGATTTCTGCTCTGATATTGGTGAAGGCACTGAAGGGATTAGGATAAGCAGTAAGGCTGAACGCAGGAACAGCAGGTACGAAGGGGTCATCATTCCCTACAGGTGGAGCACCAAACTCGAAACAGCCCATGTCTATCCTACCATCCCAGACTCGCTGATTTCCGGCCAGATCATAAGGCGGCAAGAATAGACCCAGTGTATCCAGTGTGCCGATATTGATGCAGGGTGACAAGGCCGATAGTCTGTAGTTCAAGGGATCATGAACGATGAAGCCCCCGGTAAAGAGAGGATTATCACTGATGCTGCTGGGCAAAAAGCTAACTGTATTACCAGGCACGGGGAAGGGTAGTATCCCTGAGATCCCATCCTTGACCAGAGAGTGGTCAATCGTCAGATGAGTATGCTCACTGGGATCACCATTCATGGGTTCTACCTTGATCTGGTAGGGAGTATCGTTGTAAAAGATCGAATTGGTGATGTTCACGTCCCCATTGGTCTTTAAGGTATATGCATCACCTTGGTTCCCCGCGAAAGTGCAGTTCGTGATATCTATGCGGGGATTGTTTGAGGAGCAAATCGAAACTATTCCCCCCACATCTCCACCCGGCGACGAGTTGTTGGAGAAAAGGCAATTGCGAAAGGAGAAATGGTTCTGCTGTTGAGGATATTGGATTCCGCCGAACGTTATGGCAATAGAATTATCATCGAGCATGCTTAGATTGCTAAACACACTATTCTCAACCACCAGATCTTTATCTGCAATTATTCCCACTAAAGACAACGCCCCAACAGAGGTTGATGAATAGGGGTTAATCGAATTGCGGAAGGTGCAATTTGATATCTTACCTCTGAAGGCAGATATCACCCCATCCTCAGATATTCCTCCTCCAAGCCTAACCAATATGTTCTCCCCCGATTCAATGATCACATTTTCCCAACTGCTGGCTCTCGCATTTGTTACCGAAGAATATACTAACCCAGTCCCATCATCTGAAACCATGTCATGTATTCGCAGATTCTCAAAATGCATGCTTGATAACATATTCGATCCTATAATAGCCATCCAACCGTTATTTGTTTCACGAGAGGTTATTGACATGTCTTTCAGGAAGAATGCTGACTGCTTTGTAACCCGGAAAACAGTCATGTGGATATCAACTCCCAAGTAGGGGTGTTGCTCTCCAATCACTGTCGTTACATCAATACCACTACCCTGTATATTGACCCAGTTCTTGATGCCTATTGGGAATATCTGATCGTTATCCGTGCGGGAATACTCCCCCGGCAGTATATGCACGGTATTCAGGTTCAGACTATCAGCGGCAACCCGGTAGATCGCTTCGTGGATGGTTTTCAAAGCTGTGGCAGGACTGAGCCCATCGTTATCATCGCTACCGGTAGTGGATACATAGATGTCGCTATCAATCTCCTGATGATGGGCATTCTGGATATCGAAGTTGATTCTGAAGTTGTTCATAGTCGGACGATCACTAAGGTATGTGGCATAGTAATAACTTGGCTCTGCAACCGAGAAAGTCTCCAGGGGAATATCCAGATCACTTGTAGCATAATGGATGTAGATATCCTGACCCGCACTAGCGCGATTGTTGTAGATAGAACAGCGGTTGATGGGATCAAAACTGATGTGATTCTGATGACCAGTGGGTTCAGATGCGTAGAGACCACCACCCTGGTGGAGTGCATAATTATCGAAGATATCTACTCCAGCAAGATATACTGTAGCACCTCCGACATGCACTCCCCCGCCGAATGCGGATGATCGCTTGAAGATTTTACAATTAATGACAATTGAATCAGAAGATTGTCCAAAGACCATTCCTGGGCTATTGCCATTTGTAATTGAGAAACCACGTAGGTTGATACCAGTAATATATTGATCTACTATTATGCCTCCAACTGAAGCTGTTCCATCAACAATAGTTGAATCTACATAAGCCTGATTCCCGGTTGTTGCCTCCAAACTAATCAAACTGATGTCATTAGTTTGGATCATAAGATTCTCAAAGTACCTCCCGGGATACACCAACACTGTATCTCCCGGATTGGCAGCATCAATGGCAGTCTGGATAACTGTGTAGTCTCCCGTGCCGTCTTGCTTCACAGTTAAGGTAGCAGCAAGAACAAGGCAGGGCAGGATCACGATTAGGATCAGTAAAGCAAAGCGCATCTTCTTCTTCCTCATATTGCCGGGGAAGGCGATAAAGCCTTCCCCGGACTTGAACATCTCAGCAGAATAGCAGCCAACGGCACGCAGTAAAAACTGACGCGACTAAGCCGCCCATTTCGCTTTCTTTAAGCTTATTTTCATTAACAGCATTCTCTTGGTCTGTGTCGCCTGGGGAGTGCTAACGCGATAGAAATATACTCCACTGGCCACAGCAGCATTATTACTATCTCTGCCGTCCCATACCACACTATGCATTCCGGCAGGCTCATCACCATTGACCAGAGTCTTGACCAACTGTCCCTTGAGGTTATAAATGTCAAGTTGTACTCTCGCAGCTTCGGGCAGGCTGTAGGTAATGGTGGTGGTGGGATTGAAAGGATTGGGGTAGTTCTGTCTGAGCGAGAAATCTGTGGGGGGAATATTATCCACATCATCAGGAGTGATCTGAATCTCGAAGAAGGGATACGAAGCTCCGGCATCGCCGTATTGGGCTTGCAATCTACCTTTATTGATGTTCATGGTGCGGAGCTCGTTCCCCACGCGTTTACTACCCTCATAGTAGAGGACAAACTCCACATTGCCTTCGCTAAGCTCAGCAGCAGCATCCACATAAGCAGAGATTTGCTCCAGGCTGTCTTCCACCACTACCGCCCCCTTACATATCCCATCCACGTACAAGCCAATTTCCTTGAGATCCGTCTTCAGGCTATCCGGCAGGCTCACATATACGGGAATGTAATCCGGTTTCTCGTCGAAAAGAAACTTCTTGGGCACGGCCTTTGTCTCGGGAGGGGTTACAATGCTTGATTCCCACTGGAAGGTGTGATTGGAATAAGTACGCACAATCACCATGTCACCGTAGTTGATCGTTCCTGATTTTCCAGTCAGTAGTCCATTTACACGCTCAAGACTCCAGTTTTTCCCCCGAACCATTTCAATGTCGTTCCATATACTGGCAAAAGCGTCTTGAGGACTGGCAGGATCCTCTTTGAAGTATCCCAGCCAGTTCTCTGTATTTGCATAGATCGGGAACTGAGTGCTTTCAGGGGTTTTGAAACCGCTTTCCACCAAGTGTACCGGCCAGCTAAATGCCGGGTCAATATCTTCCTTAAGTTTGATCTTGTAACCTTGGGGGCTGGATACTGAGTGATCACTTAAATTCATTGACCATCCTCCAATCAGTTCAATCCATTTAATTGAATACTCATACTGATTATACCACTTAATTTCGTCAAGGTAGACGGGAACATTGACTAGGTTACCGTTGAACAAGACTTGGTGCAATTGTAACAACTCTTCAAAGAATTCGCCGGCTTGCAAAGCGCCTGTCGTAACGGTATTCAACACCGGGTAGCTTACCCAATACCATTTTTGCCAATCGTGCTGATCATCGAATTCATAATCCCAATAACTATGCTCAATAGCTCGAACCGCTCCAATATCGGCAGGAGTCTCATCTGCATCCCAGGGCCCGGTTCCTGCATCAATACAGCGGGACATGGTGGTTTGATTCCAAATGGGGTAGTAGTTTGCATCAAGCTGCATGTCACTCACATCGCTGGTGTTATTGCTTGTGCTAGTTAGTCCTGTATAACCGTTTTCAAACAATGAATATGATACATTAACCACTGCAGTTTGTGGGGGGGTAGGATCAACGGCAAAGTTCGCATCAATATCCCGAGTTTGGAAGATACAATTGCTGAAGTTCATATTTACAGGTGAGAATGACCATACAATTTTCTTATACTCATGTGAATCAAAGCTGCCTTTAATGAACAATCCATTAGCCAGATTAAGTGTCCCTGTACAAGAGCTACCTATGGCTATGAAGTCAGATGGATGACCCTGATATGGCTCAAAACCACTGTGGATGATATTATGTGAGATAACATCATTGCTTGTAAAGGTGCAATTATCAAAGCCCAGAGCATCCGATTGTGTGCCTGAGAGTCCTACATGATACACCAAGTTATCTCTGAACAGGTTGTCCGATATATCAAACTGTGAAGTGAATTGCAGGTAAACGGCACCTCCACTTCCAGTTGTGAGATTGTGGAAGAATTGATTGTTGAGAATGTGAATTTCTGATGAGTTAAAACTGAATATTGCTCCACCGGGGTAACCCCAAGTAATTGAGCTATCAGTATCTGTTTGGGAAACAGCAGCATTAGCTTCAAATGTACAATTCGAAATATCCACATCTTCGCATTCTTCCAGATAAATCCCCCCACCTCCAAAAGCCTCATTATTAGTAAAGATCGAGGAACTCACATTGATATCTGAGCAGTCCAGGAACTTCAGAGAACCGTTGCCAGTGGTAATATACGAGTTGTTTGTATCCAAGTTACTGAGGTATCGGAAATCACAGTTATAGAAGGATAAGCCTGATAATCCATCAAAAGATACACATGCGTATCGACTATTGTAGTCCGCTTTACCAAAGTGGCAGTTGATAAAAGAATACTCTGCGCTTGTGCTGGGGCTGAAGATCAGGAAGTAATTGCCATTAGTATTCAACTCCCTCACAAACTTAATTTTGCTGAAGGTAGCATTAACTCGATGAGCAGTAACTGATAGGAAATTATCCCATGGTTCGATTGACGCACCTTCAGATCCCAGCCCAATGATATTCAAGTTCAAAGCATCATTAGCAGTGTTTGTGTAGTTGAAGCTGAATGAAGAAAGCTGGTATTCATCCGGAAACAAGTATAGGGAAACAGAATCACCGTTATATCCATTATTGACTGCGCTAGTTATTCTATCCAGAGCTTGTTCAATTGTCTTAAAATAAGGGTGTGATTGATTTGAAGATACCTTAGGTGAGTTGATACTATACTGGGTCAGAGTTACTGGAGGTAACTCGATGACTTCCGTTTCTTGTGGAACAGTTATTGTTTGTGAAGTCACCGGGTAATAAAACTTATTCAAGCTTGGTTGAAACAGCTCATATTCTAGATAATAGCTTCCTGGAGAAGCAACAGTTGAGTATGTACCAATAGTATTGGGATTAATTTGACTGACCAACACATCATTATCGGTTCTGCGGAGTCTGATTGAAGTAAGAACCACGTCACTCTGATTAACAGGACTCAAAGCAACAGTTCCATGTATCTGAGTCTGGTATGGCATTATACCCAGGCGAAAACTGATAGTAGTACCTGCTGATCCAATTTGGTCAATATCCAGTCCTCCCTCATTACCGCTTGAGAGAAAGGGCGAGGGATTGGTCGTTGCATTTATCACGGTGCGTCCAGTTTGGGAACTATAATGAGCAGATTCAATATCTCCCGTCAGAGTCAGAGTACCATTGGGGCGATAGATGTACACTTCATCTGGTGGTTCGCTGGCATTACCATTGCCTGCACTGCTGTTGATGCGGTAGATGAGCAACCCTGAACCTGGCAATTGATTCTCATAAGTACCGCTTTTTTTACGGTATTCGACAATAAAATACTCATTGGTAGAACTTGGCGAATTAATCCGATAAACATTGTTCGTGGATGAAGTGACTGGATTAAGCGTATAGGTCTGATGAGCTCTGATCACTGTGGGTGCTGGTATCCAACCTCCATACTTCCACTTCATATATGCGCCCATGTGTTGCGGTGGATTGGTATTAACTGCCATTACGTCCCATATGCCTACAGGTTCTGGGGGATTCTGACTGTAGCGATACAGATCCGGTGCGCCCAGTGAATGAAAAAACTCGTGACAGAGAACACCAACGTTACTGGTAGTAAGGAAATTTTGTAACTGGAAGTTGTAGTCGTATACTCGTTTGTTGTTGATGTAAACCGTCTGAGAATAAAGCGACCACCTGTGAGGCCAAAGAAGGCTTGCCCAGGCGTCTGTACTCCCTTTGATAATAAAGCAGACGTTATCTACTAATCCGTCATTATTACTATCTATATTGAGCCCCGTGGGCACCTGTGAACTGACTCCATTAACGGCATTGACGAGCAACGTGTGTTCACGTATGAGTCTTTCATTACTATCTGAATAACCTATAGTATTAGTGGCAGCATTGTACGGACTGTAATACCCCCTTGGGTGGCTGTCCTGCCACGAAACCACCATAGTTGATGGAGTAGGGTAAAACGTAGTATTAACCGTCAGTTGTTGATATGATGATTCTAAGAAATAGTTCTTGAGAGAACTGGCACTTGAATTAAACCAGCCCCCGTAAGTGGAAATGGACTGTCCAAACTCGCTATTTCCATTGAATCGGATATAGATCACGATGTTATTGATTGTCCCCGTGGTGGGTGCATTCCGCATCTCCGGAACTGGAAATGCTGCCGTCCGTCGTTGTTGGTATTCTGCTGAGCTGATGTTTATTCTTGGAGTCAATCCAGCTAATTGCGGGTTGTTTATTCCCACGATCAAATCAGATGCAGAAACTGTATCACCAGATTGGATTGCATAGGTATAATTACCGGTGATGGGACTTTGAATGATTGTGTACCCTTCCGCATCATGCAACCAGTTATGATACTCATCACCACTGGCAAAACAATTAATTACATTTCCATTCGGTTGGGTAACCTGAACGGAAACATCCGTCAGATAAGCCGCTATAAGCCACTGATATCCGGCAAGAATCAAAATGATTAGAATCATAACCCGGATGAATCGTTCTACTGTCATAGTGAGCCTCATGGAAGGGTTGATGACTGTGTTACCCCCCCCCCGATAAACGATGTTTGCCTAGTACATTCATGATTGTCTCCTTTGATCAATCCTGATTTATTCATGGTTTCAGAGAATCTTTCTGACCCTGAATCCACTTTGTGCATACTGATATGCATCATTATTTCTTGTCAAGAATTTGAATTGTGCGTTTTCCCGAGAAGAGAATATATGTTGCAACAATTCCACAGAATATGACCCCCATTATAAACCCTCACTGAAAACTTCACAATCACCAAAAATCAAATGTCCAAGTCCGAAAGATGATGAGCCATACGAGTTGGATGTTCTAACAATGCTAACTTCTTTCTGATCATTATATTGTGTTTATAACATTGGATTCGGCAAAACTATAGGGAATGTCCAAGTGCTTCTATAAATGGTGGTAGATTTGATTTTTGGTGATAAAACTGGGTTTCTTGACATAGGAAAGTCCAAGACCAACTAAACATGTGTGCATGTCATATCTTACTTTCCTGTAATGTGATATCATCTGTTGTCCAAGTGAGAACGATTTGAAGTTTTCGGTGAGGGTTTATACTTGATTTGGCAATTACCCGGTATAAAGAATCACCCAAATCTGAATTCCGCTCACCGGAATCTGCAAGTGCCATACTGATACAAATCCAAGACTCTAAATGCTAGCTTACGAAATTCATATAGGAATATTACATATATCATTAAGAGTATTCTTATCAAGATTTGAAGTTAAATATAAGTACAAGCTATGGGACAAAACAGTGCCCGATTTGCCGGGTTTGGTGATCAAAACAATGAAATCTGTTGAATCAATGACCGTCAAACCCCGGAGGGGTGACACATATAGAAAATGTAACTACGGCTGTGAGGCATAAATGAAACAGAATATCGAGGATATCTGTATTGTACTGAAACACGTGGCGCTTAGGGACGCACAGCACGTTCGTTTTGCTCTTGTGGTCAGAATTTGCCTGACACCGGGCCGGGAATCATATCGTAGCTGCGACATCCTGTCGCACAAAACACATGAACGTCAGGATGATGTTCCTACGCATAGTAGTCTACCGGGCAGTGGAGGTTAGATATCTGCTTGCCCTGTAGATCAAGCTGTGCCGATCTTGATATAAAGCCATTATCAAGCCGTGCTCATGGGATGATCACCCGATGATATCGGGTTTGGCAAGGCTTTAAAGATAGGGGGAAAGCTTAGGCCTGCAGCTTATCCGCCAGGCTTTGCATCATCATTTCTCGCTTTTGTTTGGAAACGCTGTGCAGCGGCATCTCTTTGGACAAATGCATTTCTCTCAGTAGTGCCAGGATTCTGTCTGTGGGGTATCTCTGTAGCAGAGTGTGCCAGAGATCAGGATGCTCTTCCTTGTTCCAGTAGAGGTTTAGCAGATGTGCGTAATCCTGCAGCAGACAGAGTTCTTCGTAGCTCAGCGTGTCTGAGCGCAGAATCTGGTAGGGAGGAAGATCCATCCACAAGTATTCTCTTTGTATGGCGATAGAATGCATTGGCGTATCCGGGAGTATCTTCAGCATGCCCAATTGCAATGCTGCCGGTTCGCAAAGGCAAAGCTCGTTCAGAGACCGGATCACGGAATCGAGGTCTTCACCCGGCAATCCGGCAATGAGATCGGCATGAACCCTGATTTTGGTACGCTCTTTCAGCTCACACAGTGTCCGTCGGGATTTTTGCCAGTCCGAATGTCGCCCGCAGCGTTCCAGCACTTCCGGATTTGTACTTTGGATGCCCACTTCAAAGCGGATACGATTTGCGGGAGCACGGCAAAGAATGGCAAAATCGGTTTCATCCAGCAGATCGGGATAGATCTCGAAGTGATAGTCAAAAGTGCTGTCGCTTTCGATGGCAAAATCCCAGATGGCGTGGGCTAGTTCTTTTTGAATGTTGAAACTGCGGTCGATGAATTTCAAGGTGCGGGGTTTCAGCTTTGCCAATTGCGTCAATTCATCCTTCAATCGCTGTGTCTCTCCGGCTTTTGAAAGCTCAAATCTGGGCTGATGGCGCTTATCATTGGCAGAAAGGCAATAAATACAGGCATAGGAACATCCCCGATAGCACTCATAATAGATGAGATGATCTTCCAGATCCGCCAGATCTTCATAAGTATAAGGGAAGGGTATGTCTTTCAATGGAATGGGAGCAGGGTTTTGTCTGCAATCCCGGGGCACAAAATCGCATTCTGCCAGGGCCCGGAATTCGCTTTCTCCGGCGCCGATGATGACGTGACAGCCCGGGGAATTTATGAAGGCAGCAGCTTCAGGACCTCCGATCACAAACAGACAATGTGGCAGGATCTTGGTCAGTTCCTTTTGTAGACCATACAACAACACTCTGTTCCAGATATAGGCGGAGAGGCAGATCACATCGGGCTTTTGCGTATATATCTCCTCCATGATCTGATGCAGGGGTTCTTTCATGGTAAAGGGCAATATTCCGGTCTTAAAATCCATATCGCGGATCATCTGCCGCATATAATATAAGGCGAGATTGGATTGGCTCCAACTACTGTTAAGGGCTACAAAGAGAATCTTTTTCATGAAGCATCAATACTGACGAGGCCCTTTGAGGTCAAGCATTTTCAGATCCGGTAGATGTGGGCACGAGGAATTCTGCAGCACATGGAATACTTGCTTTGCTTGACAATATAGGTTATTATGTAAATTTGAGTTTTATTGCATCTAAGACATTTTTGCATAGCGTTTCAAATCGGATAAAGAAGGGAAATTATGAGTCTAAGCCCAAGGCGAATGGCACAACCGGATTTTCGAAGAAGCTCGGGGTTTTCCTCCCTGAGGCCATCTCTTCACAGAGTTTTGGCATATATTTTGTTTATGATGGTGATTTCGCACATGGGCGGTCGCGTTGTGAAAGTGGGCATATACATGAATCCGCCAAAGGTTTATTGGGAGGAAGGGGGGGAACCTTCCGGCATATTTGTAGATATTCTGGATCATATAGCTGCAGCTGAAGGCTGGCAGGTGGAATATCACAAAGATACCTGGGAAAACTGCCTCAGCTTGCTGCAGGACGGCAGTGTGGATTTGATGCCGGATGTGGCGTACAATTCCGAGCGCGACAAGGTGATGGATTTCCATCAAAATCCCGTGTTGTATTCTTGGACGCAGATTTATGTGAAACGGGGTATAGCTTTGAACTCTTTGCTGGATCTGGAGGGCTTGCGCCTGGCAGTATTGAGGAATTCTGTGCAAGCAAAATTGCTTCAGGGACTCTTTAGTACGCCGGCTGATAGCAGCAGAATGGTATTTGCCTCCAGTTTCGATGAAGTGCTGGCCTTGGTGCGTGATGGAGAGGCGGACGCTGCCGCCACCAATTTCTATTTTGGCAGAATGAATGCCCGCAAGTATGGTCTGGAAGAAACCGATATCCTGCTGGAACCTTCGACCTTGTTTTTCGCTGCAAAACAGGGCTACTTCGGGGATATCCTCAATGCCATCGACAATCACTTGAATCAGCTGAAAAGCATTCCGGATTCATACTACTATCAGGTGCTGAATAAATACGTCTTTTCCAGCAATAAATACAGCCTCCCCCGATGGTCGATTCTTCTCGCTTTAAGCTTGATATTCGCACTATTGATCTCCATTTTGATCGGGAATATCTTCCGAAAACAAGTGCGAAAGCGAACCGCGGAATTGCATAAGGCAAATCTGGAGATGGAAAAACGCATTGAGCAGAGAACTGAAGAGCTGGCTATGGCGATGCACAAAGCCCAGGTGGCAGATATGTTAAAATCTGCCTTTCTGGCCACGATGTCTCACGAACTCCGAACCCCGTTGAATAGCGTGATCGGCTTTACCGGCATCCTATTGAAAGAGATGCCCGGCAAGATAAACGAAGAGCAAAACAAAATGCTGAGTATCATACAGGGCAGCGCGCGGCATCTGCTCTCGTTGATCAACGATGTTCTGGACATCTCGAAGATCGAAGCGGGACAGTTGGATTTGCACTATTCCAATGTAAACCTGTACTCCCTGCTGGAAAACGCAATCCAACTGGTGGGAGTGCAAGCTGCAGCCAAAGGCTTGAATCTGGTATTTAAACCGGGCAGTGAACCCGGTGATATTACGGTTGATGAACGCCGTTTCGAGCAGGTGATCCTGAATCTGCTGAGTAATGCCATCAAGTTTTGTGACGAGGGAGAGGTTTCTTTGTCTTATACAGTGAAAGATAAGCAGCTATATCTGATGGTGAAAGACACCGGCATCGGGATTCCTCCTGAGAAACAAAGCAAACTGTTCCAACCCTTTGTGCAGGTGGACATGGGCATCAATCGCAAGTACGAAGGTACCGGTTTGGGCTTGTTTATCAGCCGGAGAATCATGAACCTGATGGGTGGCGACATCACCCTGGAAAGCGAAGTGAATAAAGGCAGTCTCTTCACCGTAATCCTGCCCTTGGAGAACGGAGGGATCCAATGCAAACAACAGTCCTCATCATAGAAGACAACAGGGACAACTACTATCTGATGCAGTACCTTCTGGAAAACAAAGGCTACAAGGTTTTGGGGGCGGACAGTGGCTGGCTGGGCTTGGAGATGGCGATACACAACACACCGAGTATCATATTGCTGGACATCCAATTACCGGAGATGGATGGATATACGGTGTTGCGCAGATTGATGTCCAATCCGGACCTGGCCGGGATACCTATCGTGGTGGTTAGCTCTTATGCTATGACAGGAAACAAAGAACAAGCCTTGTCAGCGGGAGCCACGGGTTACATTGAGAAACCGATCGATCCGCTGAGATTTGCCGATCAGATCGAAAGCTATCTGAAAGCCTGATACACAAAGGAGCAGGGATGAGAATACTAAACGTTGACGATCAAAGTGAGAACTTTTACTATTTACAGAGTTTGCTGAGTGGCAGGGGATACGGGTTTCTTGAAGCCAAAAACGGCAGAGAAGCACTGGATGTGTTAAAAACGGAAGAGGTGGATCTTGTCATCAGTGATATCCTGATGCCCGTGATGGATGGTTTTGCCTTGTGCCGGGAAATACGGAAAAATCCCAAACTCAAACACATCCCCTTCATCGTATATACGGCAACCTACACCGGAGATAAAGACGCGGTGCTGGCTCGGAAAATAGGAGCGGACGACTTCATTGTAAAGCCCTGCGAACCCGATGAACTACTGGAAAGAATTGATAATGCCCTGGCTCGAAAAGATGATCCCAATCGCTTTGAACAAGCGGAAACAGTGGATGATGAAACCGTATTGAAGCTATATAACGAACGCCTAGTACGCAAGCTGGAAGAAAAGATGCTGGAGATGGAAGCTGAGGTGGAGGCGCGCAATAAAACCTTGGAAGCCCTCAGAAGAAGTGAGGGCATTCTGAAGACGGTTCAAGCTCTCGAAAAAATGGGGGGTTGGGTATACTATCCGGAAACTAAGGAGATCTATTGGACCGAAGAAATGTACAAATTGCATGATGTTGAGATAAACAGCGTGTCCGGGGAAGAGGCGATCCGGCTTAGTATGTCCGGATATGAAGAGGAGAATCAAACGAAACTGCAGAAGTATTGGGATGAGATCCTGAAAAACGGCACGACTTATGATTTGGAATCCTGGTTTGTCACTCCCAAGGGTAGGAAAATATTTGTGCACACCGGCGCGGTTGCAGAATGGGAAAACGATATGATTTGCCGGATTATTGGTACCTTCCACGATATCACCGAGAAGAAAGAAGCTGAAATAAGGCAAAATGAACTGACTCAGCAGCTAAGGCAGGCTCAAAAACTTGATTCCATCGGGCAATTGGCGGGGGGTATAGCTCACGATTTCAACAATATCCTCACCGTGATCCTGGGCTATACCGAGGAAGTTTTGAACAGTTTGCACGGTAAAGATCCTATCCGCACGGAAATAGAAGAGATCAATAAAGCCGGGCTGAGAGCTGCCGGCCTCACCCGCCAGCTTCTCACTTTCAGCCGCAAACAAGTGATCAAACCGCAATTGCTGGACCTGAATGAAACTATAGAAAATCTCTCCAAAATGCTGATGCGACTGATCGGCGAAGATATCGAATTTGTGAAGGATTTGGCAGATGATCTGCCGAAGATCATGGCAGACGTAGGGCAGATCGAGCAAGTGATCATGAATCTGGTGATCAATGCCAGAGAAGCCATGCAAATGGGCGGAACCCTCAGCATCTCTACGTTTGCCTTTAGCCCGGATCCAGCCTTCAGCGCCAGACATCCCATGATCAAGGGCGATGGCTTCGTGGTGCTGAAAGTGAAAGATACCGGCTGCGGTATGGATCTGGAAACCAAAGAACACATCTTCGAACCTTTCTTTACCACCAAGGCAAAAGGGCACGGCACCGGCTTGGGCTTGCCCACAGTATATGGAATCATCCGTCAGGCAGGCGGCAGCATAAACGTGGATAGCAGTCCCGGCAAGGGATCCATGTTTGTGATCATGCTGCCCACAGCCAACGGCAAGAATGAAGTGGAGAGTGAAGCTAAAGCGCCGATGAAGGAAAGTCGGCACGATGAATTGGTACTGATCGTGGAAGACGATGCATCCATAGCTGATCTGAGCGCTAAAATGATCAGTAGAATGGGATTCAATGTGGTGCAAGCAGATAGTGCGGATAAAGCCATGGTCCTGATTGAGGATGAAGGTCTGCGCCCGCATCTGATCATCAGCGATGTGGTGATGCCCGGCTTGAGTGGAGTGGAATTGGCTGCCATAATGCAATTTAAGCACCCCGAGATTAAGCTGCTGTTGATGTCCGGCTACACCGAAAACATTATCTCTCAGCACGGAGAATTGGACCCCGGTATTCCATTTTTGCGCAAGCCCTTTACCCGTCAGGAACTGCTCGAAAAGATAGGTGAAGCCTTAAAACACGAAGGCCCCGCTCGAGCTGGATCTGGGGCATGATATAGCTTGATCGGCAATATTAGATAAATTTACTGGGAATTACTCAGTTTCAGCTTATTCTATCTGCATGGCGCCATGGATATCAGGCGCGAATTTTACACAAGGAGTAGCTTTATGAACGCAAGAGAAATTCGTAATGGGATCATGCTGCTGGGCGTACAGGATTGGTCGCGCCGCCTGTTTGATTCCCTTATTCCTCTACCTGACGGGACCAGTTACAATTCCTACTATATCCCGGGCACTATGAAGAATGCTCTCATCGATACGGTGGAACCCGAGCACCTGGATGAATATTTATCCCAATTAACTGCAATCAAGAAGATAGATTATGTGATATCTCTTCATGCCGAGCAAGACCACTCCGGTTCTCTGCCGGTCATCCTATCCAAATATCCGGAAGCCACACTGATCTGTTCGCCCAAGGCTAAGGCTTTGTTGATGGATCATCTCGGCGTCCCCGAAGATCGCATTCAGATAGTACAGGACAATGAAGAGATCTCTTTGGGAGATCGCACTTTACGCTTTATCCACACGCCTTGGGTGCATTGGCCGGAAACTATGTCTGCCTATCTCCGGGAAGATAAGATACTCTTTAGCTGCGACTTTATGGGTTCACACGTGGCGGGCAGCAAGATGTATGCCGACAGGGATCCCTCTGTACTGGAAGCAGCCAAGCGCTATTATGCCGAGATCATGATGCCATTCCGGCAAATGATCAAGACTAATATGCAAAAAGTGCGGCAATTGGATTTTGATCTGATCGCTCCCAGTCACGGCCCCATGTGGAATTACCCGGAGATAATTCTGGATGCGTATGAGGATTGGATATCAGACAAGATGGACAATAAAGTGGTGATACCATACATCTCCATGCATGGCAGCACCGCGAAAATGGTGGATTTCCTCACGGCAGAGCTGGCTGACCGCAAGGTGGAGGTAGCGCTGTTTGACCTTGCAGTTACGGATATCGGCAAGCTGGCAATGGAATTGGTGGACGCTTCCACGATTGTGATCGGAACTCCCACTGTACATGTGGGCCCTCACCCCAACGTGGCCTATGCTGCCACCCTGGCAAACGCGATCAAGCCCAAGCTGAAGTATGCGGCGGTAATAGGTTCTTACGGCTGGGCCACAAAAGCTGTGGAGCAGCTAACCGGAATGATTCCCGCACTGAAGGTCGAGGTCTTGGGAGCGGTTCTCTGTAAAGGGGATCCCGATGCCGAAAGCTATCAAAAGCTGCGGGAACTGGCAGATCTGATCTTATCCAGGCACTTAAGCTCCGGCTCGGCAGCGAATTAAACAGAGCGGGAAGCAAGAAGCTCATCCGCTCAGTCCTACTCCTGCCCGGCAGCTGAGATACATATTCAAAGGCATGGACACAGGCCATCCGGGATGTGTGCGCCGTCTTTTACCAAAGAATTTGGCCAAAGATGCGCCATTTTATGCCGGATACGGCAAAACTAAAAATAGGCTTGACAGTTTGCCGTGCTTTGATTCATTAATTCTCAGGAGAAAAAATGATTGAAGTTCTCGTTGAAAAATGCGTCGGCTGTGCTGCGTGCTTGAAAGCATGTGCCTATGATGCCATCAAGATAATCTCAAAAGTTGCCGAAATTGATATCGACAAGTGTGTGCTTTGCGGTGCCTGTGTACAGGCTTGCCCCTTTGATGCTATTCTGATTCGCAAAAAGAGCAAGGAGCATGTGGACAAGAGCCAATACTCCGGGATCTGGGTGTTTGCAGAACAACACGATGGCGTGATCGCCGGAGTGTCTCACGAACTTCTGGGCAAGGGCAGAGAGCTTGCCGATCAATTGTCATGCGAGCTGAGTGCGATTCTGCTGGGTCATCAGCTCAACGGTCTGGCAGAGGAATTGATCGCCTACGGAGCGGATCAGGTTATTTGCATAGACGATCCGGCCCTGGAGCATTTCAGGGACGAAAAATACAGTGAAGCGATGATCTACCTGGCACAGAAGTATCGTCCTGAGATCATTCTTGCAGGCGCTACGGTGACAGGCAGGAGCTTCATTCCCAGAGTCGCGATCAAATTGAACACCGGCCTCACTGCAGATTGCACGGGCCTGGCCATCGACGAAGAAAGCGGCAATCTTTTGCAGACACGCCCTGCCTTCGGAGGCAACATCATGGCTACCATAGTAACCGCGAACAATCGTCCTCAAATGGCAACAGTCCGGCATAAAGTCATGAATCCTCTGCAGCGGGACGATGCGAAGAGTGGAGTGGTGATTCGCGAGGATTATAGCTTTGATCTGGAAGAAGACAAATCTAAATATATATCATTTGAAAAAGAGAAGACAAATCTGATCAATATCACCGATGCTAACGTGATCGTGGCTGGGGGTAGAGGCATCAAGGATGCCAAAAATTTTGCCATGATAGAAGAGCTTGCTTTGGCTCTGGACGGAGCGGTTGGAGCATCGCGCGCGGCGGTTGATTCTGAGTGGATTGCCTATTCTCATCAAGTGGGGCAAACGGGTAAGACTGTAAAGCCCGGAATCTACATAGCTATCGGAATCTCAGGCGCTATCCAGCACTTGGCAGGAATGAGCTCCGCGGATTATATTGTGGCGATCAACAAAGATCCCGATGCCCCGATCTTTAAGGTTGCGGACCTGGGAATTGTGGGAGATCTGTTTGAAGTAGTGCCAAAACTGATTAAGAGGATAAAAGAAGTACGAGCATGAAAATCATACCCGGCCTCAGCGTTATCACCAGTAAAGATGTGCGCGAAGGCGTGGTGCTGAATCTGGGAACTGAAGACACCAATGAAGCAGTGTTGGAAATCCCGAAAAGCATAGCCTATATTCCACTTATCAATTCCCACGATCACCTGGTGGGAAATTGGGTACCAAAAGCAGGGGACAATCGCCCCTATCCCAATTCTCATATCTGGGTAGAAGACATGAAAAACTCCTTCAGCTTCCACGAACGCAGCAAATTCTGGGTGAACGACGGCTCCTTTCAACACCTGGATTCTGCCGCCCTTTCAATCGCGAGATTGGGAGCCTACAAAAATCTCTTTTCCGGCTGTGGAGTAGTGCACGACCACGGCCCCCTGCAGGATGGCCTCTATTACGATGCAATGCCGATTGTCGTGCCCCGGGTCTATCGCCAATGCCATTCTCTTACTTTGGGAAATTGGTGGGGAGGAGAATCCGCTTCCAAAGAAATGGAGCTAAGCAAAGGTAAAATGCCATATATTATCCACTTGGGCGAAGGAACGGATAAGATCACCAAAGCGGAATTTGCGGAATTGGAGAAGCAGAACTTGCTGCAGAAAAACACCATGATGATCCACGGTATCGCGTTTACAGAAGATGAGATCGCCCGCATTGCCAAAGTGGGAGCCACTGTGTGCTGGTGCCCCACATCAAACTTCTATCTGATCGGAAAAACCTTCAACATCGAAGCAGCCCTGAAGCACAACGTGAATGTGGTGATTGGCACTGATTCTACCATGAGCGGAGCGGTAAATCTGATCGCGGAATTGGAGATCATCAAGGAATATTTCCCGCATCTGGAGCTAGGCAAGCTGTACAAAATGATTACCGAAAACGCCGCAAAAGCCCTGTATCTGGATCCATCTTATGGCAAGCTGGATCCTGCCGATACTCGCAATCTGCTGCTTACCGATCAATTGGAAAAAGACCCCTTCCAAAACCTGATGGGATTGGATATGGCAGACATCAAGCTGCTGATAGTAGACGGGATACCCCGTTATGGAGATAGTGAGTATCTGGATGAATTGCCCTGCGCGCAAGGGGATTACACCATCTTTAGAACCGCTGGCAGAGAGAAATTTGTGCTTGGAGATCCCCTGGAGATCAATGACCAGATAGACGAAGCCTTGGGCTATCATAAAGACTTTCCCTTCTTACCTTTCTAGTGCGATGAAACACTTGGACATCTGCGAGATTTTCTACAGTCTTCAGGGAGAATCCAGCTATATGGGCATGCCTTGTGTATTTGTGCGCCTGGCAGGATGCAATCTGCGTTGCAGCTATTGTGATACCACATACTCACACTCCAGGGGCAGGATGATGAGTTTTGAGGAGATAATCTCAGAAGTGTCCCAATATCCGGCAAAATTGGTAGAACTGACCGGAGGTGAACCATTGTGGCAGGAAGAGAGTCCGGCTCTGATGCAAGCCTTGCTGGAACGTGGCTATACCGTGTTATTGGAAACAAACGGATCGTTGTTTCTGGATGAGGTTCCCCGGGATGTGATCAAAATTGTGGATATCAAATGCCCGGGCAGCAGCGAGGGAGACAGCTTTCAATTTGCCAATCTGAAGCTGCTTGCCCCCCATGATGAGATCAAATTTGTCCTTACCAATTACCCGGATTATTGTTTCGCGCGTGAGATAATACAAAGGTATCAGTTGGCGGGCAGAGGGCTGCACTTCTCACCGGTCACACAGCTGTTGCCGGCGGGGCTTTTAGCAGAGTGGCTTTTGGCGGATGGACTGCCGGTGAAGCTGGGCATGCAATTACACAAGATGCTCAACCTCCGCTGATGAGGTGGATCACCATCACGTCCGCTCCCACAGGGATATGAGTGCTGTCATAATCACTTTTTGGTATCAGCTTGCCATTCACTTTGATGACCAGCATGGGGAAGGTGTAGTTCATCAGCTTTAGCGCATCGCGCACAGTCATCCTTTCCTGCCAGTCTACTTTGTTGCCATTTATTGTAATTTTGGGCTTCATGCTTTATCCTTATTATGCTTTGCCAGTATTTCCAAACACAGATTTGCCTGCATAGCGGCTACGATCATCACCCGCGGAGCCATGGGAGCTATGCCTTCAACCGGCTCTGAATGCATATCTCCGATGATGAACAGATTCCCGTCTCGAATACTCTTGATGTCCTCATTTCTGCCATATCCTGCAATGCCGGAAGCGCATATCAGCGGACGCACTTGATCAGACTTTAGCCATGTCTCGATTAGCATTTGCTTTTCTTCTGCTTTGTCCAAAGCTTCGATCATTATATCTGCATCGGCAAAGATGCTGGCAATATTGTCGGGATTCAAACGGAGTTCATGCATCTGAAGCTTTATGAAGGGATTTACCCTGCGGATATTATGCTCCAGTGCCTGGACTTTGGGCATACCTAGCTGAGAAAGATCGTAGGCCTGACGGTTCAGGTTTGATACACTCACCGTATCAAAATCCGCCACGATCAGCTTTCCAATACCGGTTCTTGCCAGCATCAGGGCTATATTGGAGCCCAATCCTCCAGCTCCGGCTATGCCGACTACTGCTTTTTGCCACAAGGGAAATGCCTGTGGATCCCGCTCGCAGAAATATTGATCTTGGGTCATGGCCGGATGTTAATCTGGATCTCCCGGTCGGGAACGATATCACGCAGATTGTTGATGACAGCCATGATGCTGTCTCTTAATATCTCCTGCACAAAGGGCACAATCAGTACCTCTTTGCCATCTACTTTCAGGCTGATCTTACTGGAGCCATCCATTACGCAATCACTGCGCTTTCGGCGTCCCTGAACGATGTCTCCCGCCATCTGAAAACAGCTTCCTCCGCATCTGGAACAGCATTCCGGATCGGCAGCGGGCAGCATCTCAAAGCTTTTTGTCAGCACCAAATCGCACAGAGCAGAAGCATCTTGCGGCATGCCATATACTCCCAGCCTGTCATGCTTGAAGCTGTTTTGGGATATAATGCCACTGATGCCGATGACGGTGTCATCAACCAATTCGGTCAATTGCGCTGCACTTTCTGCGCATACGATCTTGGGCACAGGAGCATCTTTCATGCCTTCGATCACCAAAAAGTCTGCCACAATGTGGGGCAGGATCTCGTTTAATGGCAGTGTCTTGGGGAAGATGATGGCTGTATCGTAAATGCCACGTGCTACTGTGAGTTTACTGCCGGCATCGATGTGGAGAGCGCTGTTTTTACCGGGTGTATCCGCGCGGAATTTTTCGCTGTGGATATCCTTGATTGTAGCCACAGAGTATCCCCTGGCACAGAGCTCACGCACCAGGTTCACAACCGTGGTGGTCTTTCCGGTGTGATGATAACCGATTACCGCGATGGCTTTCATGTCGCAGGCATTATCAGGATCACGACGGTAGCACTCATGCCTTCACCGCATCCGGAGATTCCCAAGCCTTCTTCAGTTGTGGCTTTGATGGAGATGCAATCGGGGTCGCAATCCAAGTCTTGGGCGAGGTTTTGCCGCATTTGATCTACATAAGGGCTCAGCTTTGGAGCAGCGGCACAGATGGTCGCGTCCATATTCGCGATTTTATAATTGCGGGCCAGAACCATGTCATAACAGCGTTTCAGCAGTATTCTGGAGTCGATATCTTTGAAAGTGGGATCGCTATCCGCAAAGTGTTGACCGATATCGCCCATGGCCAAAGCACCCAGTAAGCCGTCACATATACTGTGAACCAAGACATCGGCATCAGAGTGGCCCAGAAGTCCGGTGTGATGGGGGATGTGTACACCGCCAAGGATCAGCTTGCGCCCTTCCACGAGACGGTGAACATCATAACCAAATCCTATTCTCATTTTTCTAATCCACCGTTATAGATTTTGATACGTTTTTGGGTACATCAGGATGCACACCGTGGTCTTTCACACCCAGCAGATCCAGCTTCTTCATCTTGCGGATGCTCATACGCAATGCCAAAAGCTGCAACACGATCGTGGCAGAGAAACAGGTCATCAGGCTATCACCGGTTTTGGGTAACATTATGTAGCTCCAACCGTAATAAGCGCCTTCTTTGGGATTTTGCGAGGCGTTCTTGAGCAGATTATCGTTCTCTTCGGCTATTACGTAGGTATTGGCACCGCGGATTTTGTGGGTATTGATCTGCGAAATAGTGAGGTTTACGTCTCTGGGATCCGGTCCGGTTACATAGACCAGAGGGTAATTGCGATACAGAGTCTCAAAGAAATCCTGATCCTGGACGGTTTCCTTGAATATCTTCGTGCCTTCAGCAGACAAGTTGAAGGGCATATTATGCGTAAAGACAAAGTCTGCCAAGGCTTTCAGCAGATCCTTACGCTCACTCTGCGCAATGTTCATTGTTTCAGCCTTCTCATCGATATTATCGATCATATTGCTGAATCCGCGGATGAAGCTGCGCACGTGTTTCACCCCGAATACGGTGTTTTTGCCTAAGATGGTATTGGGTCCGTGTTTAAACTCGCTGGCTTCACGGCCTTCGGCGTGATTCAGAACGGTTTCCCTTATCTTCAGTGCTCCCTCCATCGCCACACCGCTTATCTTGGTAGCGAGTATGTGCAACGAGGGCTCCATATAGATCTTGCCGGCCATATTGTCGATCATATCGTCAGTCTTATCCACAGTCTCTTTCAGCAGAGAAGGAATGTCGTTCAGGGATTTGTATCTTCTTTGCAAATCTGCATTGCGCTTATCATATTCTTCCTTGGGTATATCTTTAGCTATTGCATTCAGCTTCATATCTGCCGCTCTTATGGCCAGATAGTAGAACAGAGTGATCTGATTCATGAAGCTCTTGGTAGCGGGAACTGCTATCTCCGGTCCACAAAGAATCGGGATCGCCACATCGCTTTTTTCTTGACCCAGAGTGCTGTTCATATTGTTTACCAATACTACTTTACGGACATTCAGGTCGTTCGAGTCGATGTCATTGAATATATCGATCAGGTCTTTTGTCTCGCCGCTTTGCGATACGCCGATGATCAGGTCGTTGTTCTTGATGCAATTCGAATACTCACCGCGGAAATCTCCGGGCAAGATGGGAATCATCTCTATGCCGGCAATTTCATTGAAGAAAAGAGCAGCAATCTTGGTGGCATGAAAAGAGGTTCCACAAGCGATGGAATAGGCATTGCGATTGCAAGAGATGGTGTTTTTCACCAGATCTAGGAAGTCTTGCACACTGTGTTCAAATTCAGAAACCGAGATCTGCTCCGATATACTGTCCAATGCTTTGGCGATCACCAGTCGCTTTCGGTCAAACTCATTGCCCAGCAGCTCTATGAACACATTCTTTTCATTCGAAAAGAAGTATTTCTTATCAAAATCCTCTTTCACCGCAACGTCAAATATCGCTTTATAGCTTTGCTGGGCATGTTCTAGAAATGATGCCACTTCTTTTGAAGCGCAAAGCTTGTCGAAACGGACTTGTTTATCCTCCAGGCTCGATGTGCCCACGATCTCCAGCATGGCATTGCTCAGATACTCTCTCACTCCCGCTTGAGTGATGGCTTCCAGCATATATTTGCCGCTATTCGATCCGCCACTGAAGAGTTTGATCAGCTTCCCGGTAGACTCACTTTGGGCGTAGATTTCTTGCTCCATGAAGTATTCAAAATCCGGCAAAAGCTCCACATCTTCCGCTCTCAGTTTGGAATACACGGGCTTTACATCAATCATGTCACCGGTAGAGTAGCACTCATCGGGCTGTCCCAAGCGCTTGAACTTGAGGTTTTTCTGAGCGTAGACCTGATAGTGTGAACTCGTATATTCTATAAATTCACCCTCTCTTAAATTTACTAACATCTTGGTGAAGCGTAAGATAGCCGTCAGATCCGATGATGCCAGAGCAAAGGGCATGTCATCCACTTCACCCACCCCAAAATAGAGGCTGGATCCGGCTTTGATGGCCCAGGATGTTTCAGTCTCAGGATCCACAATCACGGCGGCGTAGGAGCCGATCATCTTTTCTGCGGTAAGGATAATAGCTCTGCGCATGCATGCTTTACGCTCTTCCGCATCGCTTGTGTTTTTGGCTTTGTTCATCTCGATATCAAAGTAATGTTCCACACTGTGCACCAACATCTCGCCATCGTTGTCGGAAAGCACTGTGTGACCTTCTTTGGTGAGGAACACTTTGAGTTCACGAGTGTTTGTGATGTTGCCATTATGCGCGCCGAAAATGTGCCTTTTGCACCTAACTACATGCGGTTGGGCATTGGTCTGATCCACATAACCGAAAGTAGCCCAGCGCACTTGCCCACAAAAGATTTTCCCGGCTTGCTTCTCGATTCCCAGGGTTTTTACCAGAGTAGAGGGCGCACCCACATCTTTTAGTAGTGTGATCTCTTTATCCCCATTCAGAAAAGCCCCGCCGGTGCTGTCGTAGCCTCGGTATTCCAGTGCTTTCAGCAGTTGAGACGCATATTTGCCCAAGTTTACGGACACCTTGGGTAAAGCCATACCCAGCACACCACATCCCAGGCCCGGAACTGGCACGCTAAAACGAAGCTCAAGATTACTAAGTTTGCTCAATATTCTACGTAGCATAGTATTCCCTTTATATAATGATATGTTTATCGATGATCAGATGCGCCAGAGTGAGATCCCACTCATCGGTGATCTTGATATTCAGATCTCCGGTAAGATGGTAGCGCACTTTTATTCCAAAGTGTTCCGCCAGGGCAGCGTCATCCGTACTGATATAGCCATCGTTATAGGCTTTTATATAGCTGTCCCGGATCAGTTTGAAATCAAATACCTGAGGGGTAAAGACTTGTACCAGACGGTCTCGCACCAGTGTGTGTTCCAAATAGTCACCGGAAACCTGTTTGATCGTGTTTTTCAACCTGGCGGCGGGCACTACTGCTTTTTCTTTGAGGGCGATTTTGTGCAATACCTCGATCAATTCTATACTGATGAAAGGACGCACCGCGTCGTGGATAAAGACCAGAGCAGTATCTTCCGGACACTGCTGCAAAGCGCCAAACACGCTATCTTGCCGCTCCAGGCCGCCAGTCATCACCAAATAAGGTTTCGATGCAGTGTCAAAGTACTGCTGAATAAGGCTTTCACAATACTCAATATCTTCCTCGGGCGCGGTTACGATTATGTTTGAGATCAGCGGTGAATTGAAAAAGGGGCCCAAAGTACGAATCAATATGGGGATGCCATCCAGATTACGATACTGTTTCTTGATATCTCCGCCCATTCTGGATCCGGAACCGGCGCCGGTGATGATGGCTGTGCTGGAAATCAGGCTATCCATTTGAAAAACACTCCTCTTGGCTTACGTTCGGTGTACAGTTTCCCTTCGTTGTTCAATTCACGCAAGACTTTGGATATTTCGTTGATGTGGATGTTCAGCATTGCTGCCAGATCCTCTGCGGTTGAAGGTCTGCGCTTGATTGTATCCCGGATGAGATCCACGAGATCCGCGTCCAAACTCTTCATTCCGGTCTGATACTTGATTTTCGCGATGATCTCCACCGGCATGGGCAGTCTTTCGCGCAGATAGTTGCGAATCTCGATCAGTCTTTTGGGATCGGCTGCTTCCACCCATTCTTCAGCTCCCGGGCGATCCAGAGAATTCACCTGCACCAGATCCGGCGATATTTGCGATATGGCATCGCGCAATAGCGCCAGTTCTTGCTCTGTATCCGTGATGCCCTGGATGATAAATACTTCCAGCCAGATCTCGCCAGAATAAACCTGCCTCAGCCTAACCAATCCTGCGATGAGGTCTTCCACCTTCAAATCCGGATGGGGGCGGTTCACTCTTTGATACACTTCCGGGCTCGCCGCGTCCAGAGATGGCAGGATCACATCGCAAGGGATAATCTCCTGCAAGATATCATTGTTGTTCAGCAGCGTACCATTGGTGAGCAATGCCAATTTATACTGTGGATATTTATCCTTGATGTAGCGGATGATATCCTTGATCGAGCTGTTCAGAGTAGGCTCTCCGGCACCTGAAAAAGTGATGTAATCCAAATGTGGTTGAGGGAACAGGAAACTATCCAATTCATCCAGTATTTCGCGGGGAGGGAAGAATTTTTGCCGTGCCGTGACCAGATGTGTGGTATTCTGAATCTCGCAATACACGCAATTCAGGGGGCAATATTTGTATGGGACCAAATCCACTCCCAATGATATCCCCAACCTGCGAGAGCTAACGGGGCCAAACAAGTGCTTGTACTTCATAGTTTAGAAGGTGGTTCCAAATTGCAGATGCGGCTCCCAAGTGCGGCTGTCCACACCATAGGCATAGTCAAATCCAATAAGGCCAAAGGGACTTCTGATGCGGATACCTGCACCCAAGCCCTTCTTCAGGTTCATGAAGTTGAAGTCTCGCAGATGATTATAGCTTTCTCCAGCATCAAAAAAAGTGACCGCGATGATCTGGTCTCCAGCGATGGGATAGCCCAATTCTGTGGAGAAGATGATGGCTCTGGTTCCTCCGCCCACGGGGCCCACGGAGCGATCCGGATAACCTCGGATGCCATCGACACCGGTGCCGCCCAGATAGAACTTTTCGTCCGGCGGCGCGTCATCGGAATCTCCATAGGGGGTGATGTAGGAGAAGCGCCATTTGGAGCGCAGAGTCAGCTTTTTCCAGGCTTCAGAATACCAGTTCACCTGAGCGATTTGCTTGAAATAGTCAAAATCGCCCATCAGCAGACCACCGGCCAGCTCTGAGAACAAGGTGATTTGCGATCCTTTGGTGGGGAAGAATATGTTGTCTCTGGTGTCGCGACTGAGGCTGAAATTGATCGCTGATGTATAGCGCCAGCCCAATTGATCCAGCTCGATCAAGGTAGCGTTTGCAGTACTGTCTGCCATAATGGAATTCATGCTGGTGATATTGTATTTTTTGCTATAGAAAGAGTAGCCTATAAAAGCTCTGGTTCTGTCTACCCAGGGTACGGGTTGGCCCAGTCTTACCGCTCCGCCACGTGTGTATATTTCATAGTAGAAGGAGGTCCAGCTTCTGCGTGTGTAATACAGGTTTGTGCCCAAAAGGATATCTGTATCGTAAAAATTGGGATTGGTAAAGTTAAATTCAAAGTTTTGCGTGTTGCCACCAAAATCCCAAGTCAGACCTGCGCTCCAGTTGTTTCCAAAGAGGTTATTTTGCGATAGTGAAAGTTGACCGACAATCTTGTCCAGAGAGTTGTAGCCCACACCGCCGTTTGCCACACCGCTGGATTTGTCTATCACATCTATTTGCAAGTCGATATCGCCATTGTTGTTAATTCTGTCATAATCCAGCTTGATATCCGGCTCAAAGAAGCCCAGATTATATATATTTTGCTGGCTGCGAATCACTTGAGTCTGACGATAATAGTCTCCGGGAGCTATTTCCAATTGACGCCGCAGGACCTTTTCTTTGGTGCGTTCATTGCCGGTGATGTGGATCTGACGAATCTTGGCGCGAGTGTTTTCCACGATCTGAAGTACCACATTCAAAGTATCGACCTGGCGCACATAGTTGTTGCGGATATCTGCGTAAATAAAACCTTCATCAAAATACATGGCATACACTTTTGCCATCTGCGAGTCGAATTTCTCCTGATCGAAGGTGTCACCCGCGTGCATACTAAAGTTTTGCATGATGGCATCTTCTTCAAAATGCTCGTTACCCTGGATGTCGATCTTGCCAAAGTGATATTGGTTGCTTTCACTGATGGTGATTACCAATTCATGATAGCGATCAGATATCTGTTGCAGTTCATGTGGCCCCACATTCACATCTATAAAGCCGTTTTTCTTGTAGAAATTGGTAAGAGATGTCAGGTCGCCATTGAACTTTTCCTCATCAAAGCGTCCGGAGCGTAAAAAGCCCTTAGGCTTGGTTTTCATGCGACGGATCAGTTCTTTATCTTCAAAGCTGTCGTTGCCGATGAAAGTGATCTGTTTCAATACAATGCGTCCACCTTCATCCACTCTCAACGTGAGGGCAATCTTGTGACCGGGCAGTTCTTGCTCCAGCACCTCTATCTTCGCGTTTCCAAAACCTTTACCGGTATATTCTGCCTGGAGTTTGTTCAGAAGTTCGCTTTTCAGGTTTCCACTCCAATAGGAGCCTACGCGTAGATTTACCAGTTCTTCAACCTTCTCTTTTTTTACGACCTTGAAACCCTGGTAATTGATGGAACTAACTGCCGGGTTTTCTACCACTTGCACTATCAAATTGATACCGGTGCGATAGGGCTCTGAGTGAATCTGGATATCAGAAAATACTCCCATGCGATACAGATTGCGGATGGAACGAGCTACAGATTCTTGATCTAAAGGATCTCCCACGCGCATACTCATCGCAGATGTAACCAGTTCCGGGGATATATTTTGAGTACCTTCCACCCGGATTTCATATATGGTTTCTCCCGCGCCCCAAAGGCTGGCAAAGAGCGCAAGTATCACTATTATAAGCAAGTTATGCTTGAACCGTTTAAGCATTTTACCTCCACTTGTACAGTACCTTACTACATCTTTGAAAGCCGCAATTTAGTAAAGTCTTTTTTTTGGGGAAACTGAAGAAAATGCTTTGTGATTTGCCGCTGGTAGCCCACAGAATAGCTGTGAAACTCTACCGGGACCCCGGCCTTTAGACCCAAAACTCACTCTGCTCCTTTTCGTGGAATCGATGACACCACACGAAATAGCATGTTGGTGTATCTCGTTTCTTTCACCCCAAAAACTCACGATGTTCGTTTTTGGGGATCCCGAACTTTTTACCCCAAAAACTCACCTTGTTCGTCCTTGGTGCGAAGCTGGCGCGTTGGCGGAATAACCTGTGGCTATCGAACGGTGCTGCATATAAACAGTCGTCCCGATGGGACTCTGAGGGTTATTTACCGGTTCTGCAAGACCTTCTGAACCGGGTGCTACGACTAGCTCCGGTTATTATTTCATGGGCGCTAGTTTTGCCGTTTTATGGTACTCTGGTGCCAATGGTACTTTGGTACTTTGGTGCTTAAGACCACAGAAATCTCCCAATTTCACCCTGTATTCACGGCGTTTATCACTTCTTAATCAAGCCTTCATCAAGCGTTAATAATTAACGCTTGATGAACGCTTGATGACCACTTGATTAACACTGTCTACAGAGCTGACAGTTAGCCGGGCAAAATGGTCATTTTTTCAGCCAAATTTTTAAGCCAGGATGTTGATTCAGAATTCATATTTTTGTGTTGAGTTTAATTGATTGCCAAAGTCAGGATCGCCCCGTCAGGCATCCCGGGAAGACGCGATAGCTGCCAAATCATGCAGGGCCAATCACAACCGAGGGGGAGAAGGTATGCTTGAAATATCTTTATGATTGACAAAAAATCAGTATTGAATTGAGCTGCACACGCCAGGTACAGCCAATGTCTGAATGTGAATCATGTCAGGTCGGGAACGAAGCAGCATTAAGCAATCTCAGATGTGTGCGCTGCCACCTGGCTTTTTTTTGCTGTTCGGCTGTGAAATTGCTTTATATAGTTAAGATTATCTTCCAGATCGAAGGTAGACAAAAGGATCGTTACATGAAGAAATTACTCTTTTTGGTGCTGTCGCTATGGTCTCTGGCATTACTCCATGGATATCCTGTGCACATCCAAAGCTGGAAACCGGACCAGGATGTGAAAGCTATAAATGCCTTGAATATAAGTATAGACAGCGTAAACCGGCGCAGCGGTGCCATCATTGCCTATGTCCGGGATGAAACTGAACATGATCTTTTAAGGTCGCATGGCTATGATGCCCGGCGCATTCCGGATGCTTCCCGTGAGTATTACGAGTATCTTCGGGATACGGTTTGGGCGTCCAAAACCTTGGTGAACGAATATTATGACATCACAGAATACACAGAGTTCATGCAGAATATCGCGCTGGATTATCCCAATATCTGCCACTTGGAGCAATTTGGCAATTCCATACAGGGCCATCCCCTCTACTTCATGAAGATTTCAGATAACGTAAGTGTAAACGAGGCAGAACCGGAAGTAAAGCTAGTTGCCAGCATCCACGGCGACGAAACCGTTGGTTACATAATGATGCTCCGTCTGATTGAACACCTGACCGAAAACTACAATATTGACCCCCAAATCACCGATTTATTGAACAACACTGAGATCTGGATATGCCCCTTGATGAATCCTGATGGCTATGTAAACGGTGAAAGATACAATGCAGCAGGTATAGATTTGAACCGCAACTTCCCCATGCCCAATGGTATCACAAATCCGGACGGCAATCCCACTGCTGTGGAAAACATCGCAATGATGGATTTCAGCCAGGACCACAATTTTGCCATCGGAATAAACTTTCATGGTGGCGCTTTGGTGATAAACTACCCATGGGATTACACTTACACCCTCACGCCGGACAATCAGACGATATTGGATATGTCCCTCACTTACTCATCTCAAAACCAACCCATGTACAACAGTTCGGAATTTGAGGACGGCATCACCAACGGCGCTGCATGGTATGTGATTACCGGTAGCATGCAGGATTGGAATTACGGTTTTACAAACAACATCGAGCTCACCGCGGAGATCAGCAATATTAAATGGCCGCATGCATCAACGCTGGATGGTTATTGGGAAGATAACCGACAAGCGATTCTGGATTTTATCGCATACGCTCAGAATGGCATCAAGGGCTTGGTAACAGATGATATGGGCACAGCTTTACTCGCCTTCATCAGCATAATCGGAAACAACAAAGTGATCCAAAACGATTCCCAATTGGGAGATTACCATCGGATAATGCTGCCGGGTACATACACCATCAAAGCCTCTTCACCCGGATACATACCTCAGACTGCGGAAGTAACCGTGCCAGCAAGCGGATATACAGAACACAATTTTGTGCTGCAAACCGCAGCCTATATGAATATATCAGGAATCATCCGAGACAGTGCCGGCTTCCCCATACCCAACGCGTCCATCAAGATCGATACCGAGCCGCAAACCCTGCTCCAAAGCGATGCCAACGGTGAATTCAGCCTGATAAACATCCCTGAAGGAGATTACAAAGTATCCGCTTGGGGATCCGGTGGCGTGTTCCAGAAGACTTTGGCCCTGCGCAAACATGGACCTGAAGATCTCCTGGTACTTATTCTGCAAAACCCCATCTTTGCCGATTATTTTGAAAACGGCATATCAAACTGGAATCCCAGCGGCACATGGTCCATAATCCCGGATAATGGCAACAATGTGCTTACAGATTCCCCCTCCGGAAACTACGGCGCAAATCAAAACCGGCCCATCAGCCTGGCAAGCCCATTGTCCTTACAAAGCATCTCCGATTGTCAGCTTAGCTTCAGGGCAAAGTGGGATCTCGAATTCGGTTGGGATTACGTGTATGTGGAGGCATCTTCAAATGGCAGCGATTGGGATCAACTGGATGCAATCACCGGAGAACAGGAAGAATGGACAAATCTGAACTATTCTCTGGAATCATATTCAAATTCGGATCTTTACCTGCGCTTTCGCCTACGCAGCGACTGGTCGGGATCAGGAGATGGTATATATATAGACGACATCATCATCACGGGAATCAATAGCTCTCACGCCATCTATGGCGATGTGGATATGGACACTGCCATCAGCAGCGCCGATCTTCAGTTGATTCTGGATTACAGTGTGGGTGGATCCCTGGATGCAGCTCAATTGATCAATGCTGATACCGACCTGACAGATGGTGTAAGCACTCTGGATGCCTACAACATTTTGCGCTATATGAAGCAAAGCAGTTACATGTTCCCTGCCCAGGATCCCACTTCCCCGTTGTTGCCGGAGACAGAGATCAGCGCTTATATGGAAGAGGGTGCCCTGCTTATCAGCCCTTCGGATGAGCTTCGCAGTTTGCACCTTGATATACCATATGTTATTCAAAATGCCGATTCCATCGAAAGCCCGCATTATTTTGCCATGGATGCAGCTAATGGCCTGATGAGCCTGGTAAGCTACTATAGTATGGCAGATCAGCTGATGCCTATCTCTCTACAAGATCCGGACAGCAGTTTCGAGCTGCCCGCTGAGATTAACGGATACACGAGTGTCCTGGATGTGCAACCCTCTGATATTGAGGACGACATCAGCAGCGTTGCCCTGCTCACACTGTCTCAGAACTATCCCAATCCCTTCAATCCCAGCACTTTGATCAGCTTCACACTGGCAAAGGCAGAACCTGTGAAACTGGAGATTTTTAATATGAAAGGACAATTGGTAACTCAAATGCTGAATGCGAACTTGCCTGCCGGCTCTCACAGCGTCGTTTGGAACGGCATAGATTCGCATGGCAAAGCCGTCAGCTCCGGTATCTATTTCTATCGCCTCAGCGCCAATGGAAGCAGACTCAGCAGAAAAATGGTACTAAGCAAATAGTATCAAATGACTATAGGATGTCTTAAGGCCTTGTAAAATATGGGTTTTC
>ENA-UOOK01000211-UOOK01000211.1-fermentation-metagenome-genome-assembly--contig:-NODE-211-length-74292-cov-10.069157_pt1 | contig 74292 bp, 66 predicted proteins | sample MGYA00245777_ERZ724023 | MGnify/ENA primary metagenome ERZ724023 (study PRJEB28704, sample SAMN03018312) | fermentation metagenome | biome: anthropogenic terrestrial biome; feature: soil; material...
TGTGAACTGTGAATTGTGAACTGTGAATTGTGAACTGTGAATTGTGAACTGTGAATTGTGAACTGTGAACTGTGAATTTTGAATTGAAACCTGTGAATTTAACTTGGGGGTTTTTATATGCTTCGTTATATCATAAAGCGATTTATTCAGTCCTGTATAACCCTATTCATAGTAATTACCATTGTATTCCTTCTTATGAGAATGATGCCGGAAGAAGGATACTTTGGTGCCAATTATGAAAAGTTGGATTATGAACAAAAAGAAGCAATATTAACAAGTATGGGGTTGAGGGATCCAATACATATACAGTTAAAGAACTTCTATAGCCAGCTTCTAAAAGGGGACTTGGGAAAATCTATTATATATAGGCCTAGAGTAGATATATCAAGAATAATTAAAACTAAAATACCATATTCACTTAAGTTTGGTTTAACAGCATTAGTGATTTCCCTAGCACTAGGAATTCCCTTAGGAATAATCATGGCGTTAAATAAGGATAGGATACCTGATAAACTTGGAACAGCATATATAGTCTTTATAAGCGCTGTTCCTGCTGCTGTTTATTACCTATTTTTGCAACTCTATGTTACCAATTTACTAAAATTACCGATATTGTTTTCACCCGATAAACCATCTTCATGGGTATTACCTGCTATATCCATGTCTTTAAGTGGTATAGCTTCCTATGCTATGTGGATGAGAAGATACATGGTAGATGAGTTGAATAAAGATTACGTAAAGCTTGCCCGTGCAAAGGGACTTAAAAATAGTAGAATAATGATAAGTCATGTCCTAAGAAATGCTTTTGTGCCAATGATTCAGTATCTTCCTAGTGCAATTCTATATACAATAGCAGGATCCATTTATATAGAGTCACTATATTCTATTCCGGGAATGGGAGGGCTTCTTGTAGATGTAATTCAGAGGCAGGATAATACATTAGTTCAAGCACTGGTGCTAATATACTCGTCTATAGGGATATTTGGATTATTTATAGGAGATATACTAATGGCTATTTTAGATCCTAGAATAAAGCTTCAGAGAGGAGGTACCAGATAATGAGCTCAAAGTTAAAAAAAGTATCTGACGGTATAAATGCCTCAATGTTTGAATTTGCGCAATTTGACGAAAGGCAGGCTCAAAGAGCTGGTTACTCAAACTATTCCTATTGGCGCTCAACGACCCAAGTATTTTCAAAGAATAAAATAGCAAATTTTTTTTTCTATCTAGTAATAATATTACTTACATTTACATTGATACAACCATATTTGCCAAATCAAAAATCACCAACTGAAATAACCATAGATCCCACTACGGGAATGCAGCTCAGAAATCATGAACCTAATGCAGAATTCTGGTTTGGAACAAATTCCATAGGGCAGGATCTTTGGGCAAGAATCTGGAGTGGAACTAGAACCTCTCTGCTCATCGGTCTTTTGGTAGGAATTTGGGAGGCTATTATTGGAATAATAATTGGTGCTCTATGGGGGTACGTTAGAAGCCTGGATAGAATAATCACAGAAATTTATAATGTAATGGACAATATACCCCATACAATTATCCTAGTACTACTAACATATATAATGAGACCCAGCATTCCAACATTGATATTTGCCATGTGTATAACTGGATGGCTTGAAATGGCAAGATTTGTAAGGAATCAGATAATAATTATTAGAGACAGAGAATATAATCTGGCATCAAGATGCTTAGGAACTCCAACTATGAGAATAATAAACAGAAATCTGCTACCATATTTAGTATCAGTAATCATGTTAAGAATTGCACTTTCTATACCGGGAGCCATTGGTTCTGAGGTATTTTTGACATATATAGGCCTTGGGTTACCAATTAACATACCATCTCTTGGGAATCTTATCAATGAAGGAAGAGGGGTAATGATGGTAGAATCTCTAAGATATCAGCTTATATTTCCAGCAATTGTTCTTTCGTTAATAACTATTTCCTTCTATGTAATAGGTAATGCCTTTGCAGATGCAGCAGATCCAAGAAATCACGTATAGGAGGCGAGCAAATGGACGGGAAAACAATACTGTCTGTAGATGACTTAGTCATCAAGTTCAGATTAAGAGGGAGAATTTTAACAGCAATAAGGGGAGCTTCTCTTGAGTTTTATGAAGGGGAAAGTCTTGCCATAGTTGGAGAATCAGGTTCTGGCAAAACAGTTCTTACAAAAAGCTTTATGGGTTTATTGGATAAGAATGGGTGGGTGGATTCAGGTCAAATAATATATAAAGGTAAGAATATTGCCGGATATAAAAGTGAAAAAGAATGGTTAACAATTAGAGGCAAGGAAATAGCCATGGTATTTCAAGAACCAATGACTTCATTAAATCCATTGAAGTCTATAGGAAAGCAAGTAAAAGAAGCAGTAGTTCTTCATCAGGGATTAAAGGGTGAGGCAGCAAAAAAAGCAGCAATAGAAATATTGGACGATGTTGGAATAACAGATTCCGAAAGAAGATACAACCAATATCCTCATGAGTTTTCAGGTGGAATGAGACAGAGGGTAGTTATAGCTATAGCTGTAGCTTGCAGGCCACAGATACTAATCTGTGATGAGCCTACTACTGCACTTGATGTAACTATTCAGGCCCAAATATTACAACTTTTAAAGGAATTAAAAAAGAAATATCATTTGACTACTATTTATATAACCCATGATTTAGGAGTAGTAGCTAATGTAGCTGACAGAATAGCAGTAATGTATGCTGGAGACATAGTAGAGGTTGGTACTGCTGAAGAAGTGTTTTACAATGGCCAGCATCCATATACGTGGGCGTTATTATCATCCTTACCTCAACTGGGAATAAAGGGGGAACCTTTATATTCAATAAAGGGAACACCACCAAATTTATTCAATAATATAAAAGGGGATGCTTTCGCCTCAAGAAATCAAAAGGCTTTGAAGATAGATTTTGAAAAAAGGCCCCCATATTTTGATGTAAGTCCAACTCACAAGGCTAGGACATGGCTACTTGATCCTCGGGCACCTAAGGTCGAACCACCTGAGTCCATTAAGATATTAAGACAACAATGGGGGGTTAGTCCATGAAGAAAGAAAAATTATTAGAGGTTAAAAATATTACGGTAGAATTTGGTGCAAAAAAAAGAAATAAGTTTAAAGCTGTAGATAATGTTAGCTTCCGCATATATAAAGGAGAGACATTTGGACTTGTGGGAGAATCAGGCTCAGGCAAAACTACTATTGGCAGGGCGATTATTAGGATTAACCCTATAGCTAAGGGAGAGATATTATTTAATGGACAAAAAATTTCTGGAGACATAAGTAAAGAACTGGATAGGGAAATTACTAGAAAGATTCAAATGATTTTTCAGGATCCTATGGCATCATTAAATGAAAGGGCGAAGGTAGATTATATAGTTTCTGAAGGATTATATAATCTAAAGAATTATAAGAGTGAAGAGGAAAGGAAAGCAAAAGTTGCAAAAGCATTACTTGATGTAGGTTTACTACCAGAATTCGCATCTAGATTTCCTCATGAATTCTCAGGCGGTCAACGTCAGAGAATAGGGGTAGCAAGGGCTTTAATAATGGAACCCGAATTTATAATAGCAGATGAACCAATCTCAGCCTTGGATGTATCCATAAGAGCTCAGGTATTAAATTTATTATCTGAACTACAAAATAAATTAGGATTAACCTATCTCTTTATAGCTCACGATTTATCAGTGGTTAGATTTATATCTGATAGAGTTGCAGTTATTCATAAGGGTAAAATAGTGGAACTAGCAGAAACAGAGAAGCTTTTTAAACATCCTTTGCATCCATATACAAGGGCACTGCTATCAGCAATACCACTTCCTGATCCCATAAGGGAGAAGAAAAAGGTTTTACAGATCTATGACCCAAGCTGTCATGATTATTCGGTAGATAAGCCAAAATGGGTTGAGATGGAATCAGAGCATTTTATATTGGGAAATGAAAAGGAATTGTGTGAATATAGAAGGATGTTGAAACAGGGTCAAATAAAAGACTCCAGCATATCAAGATAAGTCTTGGTATACTGGAGTTTTGGTTTTTATTCTTCTTCTAATTCTATTTCTTTAGTTTCTTCGTCTTCTACTTCCTCTTCGTCTTCGTCATTAGTTGTGGTTGGAGCAATTAGTGTGCATATAACTTCATCCAAATCCCTTGCTATAGTGATGTTAGGATTGTTTGCTATATTTAAGTCTTTAACCATCTTAGGTGTATTAAAATCTATATCCACCACGTCTAATTCAATAATATTAGGGATATCCTTAGGTAAACATTCTATTTCAATACTATCCAAATGTTGCATCAAAGTAGATGGCTGTACTCTTATGTTGTCTCTGTTTAATATTGTAATAGGTATTGTCATTTTTACTTTTTCATCCATATTTAATTTTTGAAAATCAATATGATATATTCCATTTCCAAGAGGTTCTTTTTGGATCTCTTTAATAATTACTGGTATTTTAGAATTTTCAAGATTTAAATAGAATGTGGATGATATGCCTACAGCCTTGTATAATTTTTGAAAATCACTTAAAGATACAAGGATGTGTTGAGTTTCTTGCCCTCTGCTATAGATTACTCCAGGAATATAATTATCTTTTCTCATCTTTTTTGCAATATTCTTACCTGTTTCTTCTCTTTTTAGTGTTTTCATCTCTATATTTATCATTAGAAACCTCCATTTATTTTTCTTGTTTTTCTTAATTTCTTTATATCACACTTTCATGTTTTGTGCAAATTTTCCAAGATATAGTGGTGGATTTTTTTAAAATGTCATTTTATTTTTATTGACAAGTTTATAAATTAGTGGTAGTTTAAGCATAAAGTATGGTGTATTAAGTATACATTATACATAGATATAATATTATTATCATAACTCATCGTGTTAATCAAATCCTAAACAAATCATTAGAAAGGAGAAATGAATAATGAAAATCACTATGAACAAGAGATTTGAGTATAAGGATTTACCAGACATGATTGAAATTAACTCTCAAATCGACAAAATTGCAGCAGAAACAACAATAGGAGAGACTCTATTCTTTAAGAAATATGGAGTAAAGTCCGAGGCAGAATTTAAACTTAAGGCTATGAAAGAAGGTTATATTTCTAAACATTCTCATATTGGATGGAATTCATGGGATGAAACTAGAAAAAATGTTGAGTACATTTACAATGAACTTGAAAAACGTGGTAGTTATATAACACGTATGGGATTTATTTTTGATTGGATAATGGGAGTGCCTAAGGAATATCGCTCAAAACTTCAACCAGGAACTGGCTTAATTTTTAATGATCCTGAAGATTGGAAAGCAATAGGACAAATAGTCCCTATTCAACCACATATGAGCGATCATATGATAGGATGTCCAAATGCATTGGAAAATGCAAGATTAGCACTTGAAGCAGGTGTAACCTCATTAGGAAATGTATCTCACTATTTTACTTATGAATATCCGGGTATTGAACTAGAACGTGAAAGAACTGTTAACTCACTTATTGCATTTGGTCTAATGGGTAAATTTGAAGGTACAATTGTTCACTCTAATTTGGATGATGGATATGGTAATAAGTTCCACGATTTAGCTAACCTTACGGGATGGACGATGATTGAAAGATATTTAGTTGAAGATTTACTTGGCGCTTCTATGACTTTTTCATATGGCAATTTGTTTAGTGATCCTATTTCTCGTATTGTATTCAATATGGTTTGTGATGCAACTAATGTAAAAGGTACCCCTGGAACTATGACATTTGGTAATACAATAGATTATGGAGTAGATTTTTCTAGAAATTATGGTGCATTATGTAATTTCTCAATGGCGGACGCAATTTGTCAACGACATAAACCTACAGGTCATGCAGTATCTTCAGTACCTGTAAGCGAGGCTTGCCGTATACCGACACCAGATGAAATTGTAGATGGCCATTTATGTATAGATGTGATGATTGAAAAATCCAAGTATCTAGAGCCGTTTATAGATTGGAGTAAGGTAGAGGCAGAAAGAGATGTTTTACTTGCATGTGGTCGTGTGTTTTTTGAACGTGTAATGAATGGCTTAGATGATTTGGGTGTTAATATAGAACATCCGGGTGAAGTTTTTGCAGCACTTAAGGCTATAGGTGCAGAACAACTGGAGGCACATTTTGGTGTTGGTAAGAAAGAGAAATCAGCTATAGGAGGACGTGAACCAGTTAAACCTACAGATATTGTTAGAACATTACAGGAAAAACAGAAGAAAATTTTTGCTAGTGCTGGGTCAGTTGAACGCGAATTAGAAGGCAAGAAAGTTTTATTGGGTTCTACAGATATACATGAATATGGAAAAGAAATAGTTAAATCACTATTAAATGTTGCTGGTGCAAAGGTATTTGATTTAGGGACATATGTTACAGTACAGGAGATAATTGAAAACTTGCTTGAGACAGAATGTAAGGTTGTTGTAATCAGTACCTATAATGGTATAGCACTTAGTTTTGCTAAAGAATTAGTTAAATTGATAAAAGAGAATAGAATGGATGATGTTAAAATTATTATGGGAGGGCTGATAAACGAAAACAAGGATGGCAGTATGTTAGCAATGGATGTAACTGAAGAAGTAAGAGCTCTTAATATAAATTGTGATAATAAAATAGAAACAACTGTATCTACTATTAAAAAAATATATGATAGAGAGTATGCAGTATGACCGTAAAATCAAAATATGCAACTCTGATAGATTTTGGTAGCACATATACTAAAGTTGTTGTAGTAGATTTAGAAAATAAACAACTTATAAAAGTAGCACAATTTGCTTCCACAGTTTCATTTGATGCACGTATTGGTTTACAACAATGCTTTAATGCAGCAATTGAAGCAATTGGTGAAGAAAAATTTGAAAAGTCTATTAAGTTGTCCTCGTCAAGTGCCGCAGGTGGGTTACGTATGGGTGTTGTAGGATTATCGAAATCCTTAAGTTTAGAGGCTGGAAGGAATGCATCGTTTGGTGCAGGTGCTAAAATATTAGCAACTTTTAATGGTAAACTTACTGATTATGATATAAATAACTTAACTAATTTGCCATTAGAAATACTTCTATTTTGCGGTGGATATGAAGATGGTAATACCAATGTAATGTTGCATAACGCACAAATGTTAGCAAATAGCACTATCCATGTTCCTATTATATATGCTGGAAACTCTCAAATATCTACAAGTGTTAGAAGTCTTTTTACGTTAAATAATAAGGAGTTTTATGTGGTCTCTAATATAATACCAAGTGTCGGAGTATTAGATAGTTATCATGTTGAAAGCATAATTCGTGAAGTTTTTCTTAAACGTATTATAAACATGAAGGGTCTAGACAAGGTAACAAATATGCTTGATCGTGTGGTTATGCCTACGCCTGCAGCAGTTCTACAAGGAGGAGAGCTATTATCAAGGGGAACAGCAAATTATAAAGGATTAGGAAATATTATGATAGTGGACGTTGGGGGAGCTACAACTGATATCCATTCATATTCAGAAAATATTTCTTATGATGGAGCAAAGTTAGTTGGAATAGATGAACCTTATAGGAAACGTACAGTGGAAGGAGATTTAGGCTTAAGGGAATCGTCTAATTCACTTATAAAAGAAATAGGAATACAAAATTTTATAAATGAAGTTGCGTATTCTATAGATGATGTAAATAAGGTAATTAATAAATGGATTACTAAAAATAAGGAATTAGCAACTAGTAAAATAGAAGTTAAGGTAGATCAAGCCCTTGCAAAAGGTGCAGTTAGAATTAGTGCGCGTAGGCATGCTGGTTGGATTGAACACATTTCTTCATCTGGTCTAAAAGCTATTCAACACGGGAAAAACCTTACCGAAATTAAGAAAATAATTGGAACAGGAGGTCCTATTATTTATAGTCGAGAACCTAAAGAAATTTTATCACAGGTTATTCGATCTAGAAATAAAGAACCTGATGTCCTACTTCCAGAGCATTCAACATTTTATTTGGATAAAGATTATGTACTATTTGCTGGCGGGTTACTTAATGAAGTAGATAAAGATATAGCTTTTCTATTAATGAAAAATAGTTTGATTAAAATATGAACAAAGTTTTAGGAACAATAAATGACATCTTTGATATCGCTCAGGTATAATTTTTTAAGGTAAAAAATTATTTCAGGAGGTTGTTTATGAAAAATTTAAATAAGATTATTACATTATCTGGTGCATTTCTAGCATTTCTAATCGGTTCTGGAGTTGCTACTGGTCAGGAACTTATGCAGTATTATACGCCTTATGGTTTTAAAGTAGTAGGCACAGCTATTACGATTGCTGTTATATTAATTGTAGCCAATTTTGGTTTTGCGTATGCTGGTAAAAAGGGTAATATTACTAAGGGAAGCGATGTATTCGAATATTATTGTGGTCCAATTGCAGGGAAAGCGTTTGATATATTCACTGTATTTTTCTGTTATATGTCTTATGTAGTCATGGTTTCTGGTGCAGCATCAACACTGGAACAACAGTATAGTTTTCCATTAATTGTAGGTGCAGTTTTAATTGTAGTTTTAGTGGGTGTTACGGTAGCATTTGGTTTAAATTCGATTGTTGAGGTTATAGGCAAGATTGGCCCTACACTAGTTGCGTTAATTTTTATAATGGCTTCTATAAGCCTAATAATGAATGCTGGAAATATTCCCACAAACATAGAATCAATAAATAATGGTACTTTACAAGTTACTAAAGCAGGTGCAAACTGGTTTCTTTCTGGACTGTCTAATGGTGGATTCTGCTTATTATGGTTAGCAGGATATACCGCAGCATTAGGGATGAAAGAAGATTTTGAAACTCTAATGAAAGCTAATGTTATTTCATCAATAGTTCTTGTTATCTCAAATATGGTAATTGGATTTGCGATTCTTGCCAAATTAGATTTAGTACATTCTTTACAAATACCAAACCTATATTTAGCAACTGAAATCTGGCCTCCATTAGCTTATATATTTGGAATACTTATATTTGCTGCTATCTATACTACTGCATGCCCGTTATTATGGACTGCGTCAGCAAGATTTGCTAAGGAGGGTACACAAAAATTTAGAGTAATAACTGTAAATTTAGCCGTTATAGGTCTAATTATAGCTTTGTTTGTTCCTTTTAATAAATTAATGAATTATATTTATGTAATAAACGGATATCTTGGATTTATTGTATTGGCTATTATGGTTATTAGGATGGTTCCAATGTTGTCTAAAGATAAAAAAGATTCAATAATTAAGGAATCTACTAGAGACTAAGAAAACGGTTTCTGATTTATATACAATTGCCGAATTTTGTAATGATTTATTAGTTTTATAATTGGATATATAAATATATATATTATATGCTCCCTTGAAATAAAAAAATACAAAGAAGATAAGTTATTTTTGACAAGGAGAGCATATTTTTTATTATTATGAAAGTGTATTAATCTCAAAGTTAGTTTATGGTTACTAACGGTAACTTGCATTATTTGGTTATCAGAGATATAATTATTTTATATTATTTAAGGTGAAATAATGGAAGTTTTAGTGCTATAATATTGGAGGTTTAAATGGATAATATTGTTACAATAAAACAACAGGTCTATCACATTATAAAAAAAAGAATAGCCAATGGTACCTATGAACATGGACAACGTCTCCAAGAAAATGATTTGGCAGAAGATTTAATGGTAAGCAGGTCACCAGTAAGAGAAGCTTTGAAACAGCTTGTGTTTGAAGGCGTACTAGAAGAGTTTCCAAATAAGGGAGTTTATTTACGTAATTTCTCGGGAAAAGATATAAGAGATATATATGATTTAAGAATGATATTGGAAACTTATGCCATTGATTATTTAGTAAATAATCCAACTAGTTTTCCCTTAGAAGAGTTAAATAATGTTCGAAATTGTATATTGAGCTTAGAAGGTGATACTATAGACTATATTGTTGAGCCTCAGATAAATCCTCATGATGCTATAGTAGGAGCTACAAATAATTATTATATAATTGATTTCCATAGACGTGCATCATTTTATACTATGTCATATCATAATGTGCTATTTCAAGGTGAAAATTATAATATTAATATTCAACAGCATCTAAATATAGTAGATTATCTTCTTGCAAGAGATTATAAAAAAACGAAGGATGAACTAGTTAATCATTTAATAAGTTCAAGAGATATAATATGTAAGGCAATAAGAGAAAAATCAAATCAATAATTTCAATTTGTAAACTAATGATTTTAAGGACTTTTTTATAAGTCCTTATTTTATATGCAAATAATTTTATTGTTCAAATCACTTTTAGATGCTATAGTCAAAAATTACAGATAATTGGTATTTTTTATCTCAAAAAATCCATCAGGTAGTCGTATTTGATTAAATTTGTAGTAAAAGAAATTCTACTGTGGTAGAATTTAGGATAGTAGGTATTTTAAGGGATTTTATATTTAGGAGGAATAAATTTGGAGGCAATAGAGGTAACTAATTTGTCTAAGCAATTTGGTGAAATTAAAGCAGTAGATAATATTAGCTTTATTGTAGAAAAGGGTGGTATATGTGGAATACTCGGTCCAAATGGTTCTGGTAAAACTACAACTATCAAAAGTATTTGTAATTTAATAATACCAGATGATGGGGAGATTAAAATATTTAGCAATAGTAATAGAAAGTCGTTAAATAGGATATCTGCCTTATTTGAAGGAACTAGAAATCTATATTGGAAGTTAACTCCTAGAGAAAATTTGAGATATTTCTGTGGTATTAGGGGTATAGGAGGGAAAAATATTGAAAAGGAAATTAACTTCCTGTTAGATAGATTCAATCTAACAGATAAAAAAGATATAGCCGTCAATAATCTCTCCAGAGGCATGCAACAGAAGGTAGCTATAGCCATGACCCTGATTGTAAAAACTGATATTATATTATTAGACGAACCTACTCTTGGCTTAGATGTACAAAGCCACGTGGATATAAAAAATATTCTCGAAGAGATATCTAATGAATTGAATAAAACTATATTGTTAAGTACCCATGATATGAATTTAGTTCAAAGCATTTGTAAAGATGTAGTTGTGATAAATAAGGGAAAATTAGTTGCAAATGAGAGTGTAAAGAAACTTCTGGATATGTTTAAAACCAGATCATATGAAATCGAGTTGTCTGAAAATATATCTAATGAAAAAATTGAAGATTTATTACAGCAAAATAACGATTTATATTTCATTAATGGAGGAACTAAAATAGAAGTTGATATAACTAATTTCCAGGATGTATATAAAATAATGGAAGTATTAAAGAACTCGAACATTCCTATAAAAGAGATAAAACAAAAGGATGTCAATTTTGAAAGAGTATATTTAAACCTTACAGAAGAGGAGCTGGATTAGTTGAAAAAGTACTGCTATCTCTTTAAAGTTTCAATTGAAAAAACTTTTAAAGAATTATTAAGATATAAATTCAATTCAATATCTAATATTCTCCTTCTTTATGTAGTATTCATGGCTATGTTTTTAGGTGTTAAAAGCTTTGGGCTTGATATGGGAATATCGCCAATAGATATGGGTGATACTCTTGAAGGATTTGTTATAGGATATTTTCTATGGTCAATAATGATGATGTCCTATGAAGGTATAGCATATGGTATAATAAATGATGCTAGCAGAGGAACACTGGAACAATTGAATATGTCAGGAATAAAGCTATCTACTATTGTAATTTTAAGAAGTATTTCAGAATTATTGACTGATTTGATAATTTCTTTTATATTGTTATTTATAATAATGATAACTACAAAATATAGACTTCAAATTAGTTTAATATCAATTATATTGCCTATATTTCTCGGTGTATTCAGTATACTAGGAATAGGACTTATATGCGGGGGATTAGCCCTTATATTTAAGAAGATTCAATCCTTATTAAGTATAATTCAATATTTTCTAATAGCCTTTATAATGATTAACCCTAATAACACAATCATATATAATTTAATACCTTTTAGACCTGCAGCGGATCATGTATTTCAATCAATGAGAGAGGGCATTTCGTTAACTGAATATTCCTTTTCAAACTATGGAATTTTAATAGGGAATTCGTTATTATATTTTATTATAGGACTTATGATATTTGATAAATGTGTTAACATCGCTAAATCAAAAGGTATATTGGGACAATATTAGTATAATCACATTTATAGAAGGGAGATATTAAAATGAAGGTACATAAAGCTATTATCCCAGCTGCAGGACTTGGGACCCGTTTTTTACCGGCGACTAAAGCTCAGCCTAAAGAAATGCTACCTATAGTTGATAAACCTACACTTCAATATATCATTGAAGAGGCAGTTAATTCTGGGATAGAAGAGATTTTAATTATTACTGGAAGAAATAAAAAGAGTATTGAGGATCATTTTGATAAATCTATAGAACTAGAGCTTGAATTAGAAAAAAGTGGCAAGCTTGAATTATTAGAGGAAGTTAGAAAAATTTCCGATATGGTAAATATTCACTATATAAGACAAAAGGAACCTAAAGGACTTGGACATGCAATTCATTGTGCTAAGAGCTTTGTTTGCAATGAACCATTTGCCGTATTATTAGGTGATGATATAGTGGATAATGAAAAGCCCTGTTTAAAACAAATGCTTGAAGTTTATGATGAATACAAGACTACTATATTAGGAGTTCAGGAAGTAGCCAAAGAAGATGTTTGTAAATATGGTATAGTTGATGGAAGATTTATTGAGGATAGAGTATATAAGGTAAAGGGATTAGTCGAAAAGCCATCTGTAGAGGAAGCTCCATCTAACATAGCTATTTTGGGAAGATATATTATCAATCCGGCTATCTTTGAAATATTAGAGCATACAAAACCAGGAAAAGATGGAGAAATTCAATTGACCGATGCCTTAAAGGAGTTAGCTAAGGTTGAGGCAATGTATGCATACAATTTTGAAGGTAAAAGATACGATGTAGGAGATAAGTTAGGATTCTTAGAAGCAACAGTGGAATATGCTTTAAGAAGAGAGGATTTAAGGGATGAGTTTCTTAATTACCTAAAGCATGTCATAGACAAGGAACAATGAGTTCAATATTGATTTAAGATTACTTGAACTTAATGTTAATGTTTAACTTCAATATATAATATCTGTAAAACTTAACATATGTGGATTAATGTTAGACATTAACATTATGATTCATTAGTAATAATCAGTGTGTATTAGACAGGAGAAATTGAATGAATAACTTGAATAAAAAAACTCCACAAATGATGTGGGAAATTTTCAGTGTATATTTTAAATCGATGTTATTTGCATTTACAGGTGGTAGTGTAACTCTACCAATTCTACAACAGCAATTGGATGATAGATATCATCTAATTGATAAAGATAAAGTATTAGAATATTTTGCAGTAGGTCAGGCAATGCCCGGTGTAGTATCTCTAAATGCAGGATTGATGATAGGGAGTGACATTTGTGGTTGGGCAGGTGCACTTGCCGCTGCTCTTGGAACAGTATTGCCTGCATTTTTTGGCATGCTTTTAGTAACATTAACATATTCCTATCTCAATGGTTTGGATTGGATAAAGGGAGCAATTGAGGGAGTCAGAGCGGCATCTGTTGCAATTATAATGACCAATGCAATAAATATAGCTAAAAGAGGAAAATCCAAGTGGGAGTTCATATTGATGGTATTTTCTTTTATAGCTGTTCTTTTTTTGAATTGGGGTATATTGACGGTTATCCTTCTTAATGGATTTATAGGCATTTCACGAGTTGTGTACAAAAATCATAGGAGGGTTAATTAATGTATACTAAATTATTTTTTATGTTTGTAAAGATCGGATTTCTTAGTTTTGGTGGTGGATATCCCATGATGGGTTTAATATATGAAGAAGGACAGAGATTGTTAAATCTTACTTCCGGAGAATTTGCCGATATGCTAGCTCTTGAATTGCTTTCATCAGGACCTGTTGCCATTAACGGAGCTACTTATATAGGTTATATAAAGGGTGGAATAATTGGTTCTATTATTTCAACAATTGGTGTTTGTGTACCATCTTTAATATTAGTAAGTATTGTATATTTCTTTTTATCAAAATTTTATGAGAATCCATATATTCAAGGATTTCTAACTGCAATTAAAATTTCTTGTGCTGGAATATTATTAGCTACTGCATTGAATTTAGCTAGAGGGATTTTTTTCCTTGAATCAGGAAATATAGTTGATTTGCTAAATATAAAAAATATTCAGTGGGGTGGGATATTAATATGGGTTATAGGATTAGTATCTTTAGTAAAGTATAAGGTAAATGCAATTCACTTTATTTTGGTAGCAGCTGTTTTAGGTGCAATATTGTTTTAGTAAGAATCCACATATAATATATATAAATGTGACTAATTCTTTCATTCTAAACTATTAGATTAATCTATTTTACTTTAGAAATATTAAATGTTAAACTAATAACAAACAATGATAAAAGTTTGGAAATCATTTGGAATCCATTGCTTGAAGGTATTGAAATCAAAGTTGAATAAACAAGTGATATTGATTATAACAATTATTTAAATAGGGGAGGAGACTCCTCTATTAGATTTAGTACATTTTTTTTATAATTTAATATTAAATATAAAGTAGGTGCATAAAATGATTAAACTTCCTGATAATTTTGAAACATTCGATGAAAAGAGAAAAAAAGGTTTTATCGAATTGATGAAGGAAAAAGAAAAGGGCAAAAAAGTTGTGGGAATATTTTGTACTTATACACCTGTGGAATTAATATTGGCTGCAGGAGCTGTGTCTGTTAGTTTATGCGGTAACAGTGAACTTGGAATTTCAGAAGCGGAGGCTATTCTTCCTAAAACACTATGTCCACTTATAAAATCAAGTTTTGGACTAGCTATATCAGATAAATGTCCATATTTCTATTTTTCTGACATGATTTTAGCTGAAACAACCTGTGATGGGAAAAAGAAAATGTATGAACTTCTTAATGAAATAAAACCGGTGCATGTTATGCATCTGCCTCAAGGGCAAAATGGTCCACTTGCTGTTTTGGCATGGAAGGAGCAAATAAAGCAGACAGCTAAATATATCGGAGATTTTTTTAATACTGAAATAACAGAAGAAAAGCTTCACAATGCAATTGTTGAGCGAAACAGAATACGCAAAGCAAAATTAAAGGCCTATGAAGTAACAAAATTAGTGCCATCACCGGTATCTGGCTATGAACTTAGCAGCGTTATTGAAGCAACGGATTTTCATTTTACAGATGATGATGTTGTTGAATATTTAGAATCAAAGACAAAAGAGTTTTTATCAATGTATAAACCACAAGATTCCAATAAAAAACGTAGACCTAGACTTATGTTAACTGGATGCCCTCATACAGGGGTTCGTGATAAAATCATTAATAAGGTGGAAGCTTTAGGAGCGGATATAGTTGTGTTAGATAGTTGTGCAGGTCCTAGAACACAGCGTATGCTTGTGGATGAAACCAAAGATCCTTACGAGGCATTAGCAGAAAAATACTTGAAAATCAATTGTTCTGTTATGACACCAAATGATGGTCGTTTCGAAGATATGAAATCTATAATTGAAGAATATAAAGTAGATGGTGTTATTGAAATGGTACTTTTTGCGTGTCATACGTTTGCCATTGAAGCCCATAAAACTAAAAAGTATATTTCAGAGGAATTAGGACTTCCTTATATTCGTATTAACACTGATTTTTCTTCATCTGATAGTGCTCAGATCCAAACAAGATTAGAAGCATTTTTAGAGATGATATCTTAGTTAGAGAGGATTTTTAAAATGTTTTTTGTCGGTATTGATATTGGCTCAACTGCCAGCAAAGTTGCTGTTAGAGGGCAGAAGGAATTAGAATTTGTATTACCAACTGGTTGGAATAGTAAGGAAACAGCATTTCAAATTCAGAAAAAACTATTTGATGAATACAAAATTGATGTAAATTCAGATGAAGTTAAAACCATATCTACTGGTTATGGTCGTGTTTGTGTTCCTTATGCTGATGAAACAGTTACTGAAATTACTTGCCATGCAAAAGGTGTTCAAGTCATGTATGATATAAAATACTGTACAATTATTGATGTAGGAGGACAAGACACGAAAATTATATCTATTAAAGATGGAAAAGTTGATGACTTTATGATGAATGATAAATGTTCTGCTGGAACAGGAAAATTTTTAGAAATCATGTGCAATCGTCTTGGTCTTACAATTGATGAACTCTTTACATATGCAAATAATGGGAAAGTGCTTCAAATAAGTTCCATGTGTACTGTATTCGCAGAATCTGAAATCATAGGGCTTATGGGAGATGGCAATAGTAGAGAAGATATCGCTGCTGGTGTTGTGGATTCTGTTTCAACAAAAGTAAAACAGTTAGCAACTAGTCATGGACTTAGAGACAAGATAATTCTTACGGGGGGATTAAGTGTCAATCCAATTTTTGTTAGAATATTATCAGAGCATTTAGGACAATCTATAATAGCTAATAAAAAAGGTCGTTTCGCTGGTGCGATTGGTGCAGCAGCCATCGCCCAAAAGAAATTTTCATAAGTAAATATGATAAAATCTAAATAAAATAATTTTAAAGTTTAATTTGACAATTGAGGATATTTTGCATATAATGATAGGAAATATATATTTTTTAGCAATGATAAGGAATAGTAAAGAGAAATATGCTAACAGGAAGGAAGATTCACCGACTGAGAGATCTTCTGAGATAAGTTCTTTTGAACCAGCCCTTTGAGCTGCAAATGATAAATTTGTCCGTTAACCAACGTTACTGGTTTCAAGTGGATTAATTAAGATGTTTTATGATTAATCAAATTGGGTGGCACCGCGATATACCTTCGTCCCTTCTAGGGAATGGAGGTTTTTTTTATTTTATAGGAGGTATTTTATTATGTTAAATTCTATAGCATTTATAAATAATGATAATGTAATAACAAAAGAGGCGATAAAAGATAAGCATGTTTCTGATGACTTTTATTCTACAACAAATAATACTACCTTAGTATATTATAATAATAATTGGCTTGAGGTACGGAATCAAAGAATGGATGCCTTAATCGTAATAGATGAGACTGGAGCATCATGTAGAAAATTGAGGGATATAAAGAAGGGTGACAAAATAGTTTGTGGTGATTTGGGAATTAAGGTAATAAATGAAAGTGAAAAGGCTCACGAGCAAAAGGGTTTTAGCTTTATGGACAATAGATTTTCTTCTGAAAGAAGAAATGATATGCAAATTAAGAAATTAGCTTATGAGCTAGTCTATAATAAAAAGAAATTAACTATAGTAGCTGGACCTGTGGTAGTTCATACCGGGGGTGATCAATATCTGGCTGAATTAATTAGAAATGATTATATCTCAAGTCTTTTAACAGGGAATGCTTTAGCTGTCCATGATATTGAAAAAAATTTGTATCAAACTTCTTTAGGTGTTTGTAGCAAAACTGGTGTAGTTACTAAAAATGGATATAGAAATCACATGAGGGCAATCAATCATATATATAAATATGGCTCGATTAAAAAAGCAGTCGAAGGAGATGGATTAAAATCCGGAATCCTATATGAGTGTGTAAAAAATGACATTCCATTTGTACTAGCTGGAAGTCTAAGAGATGATGGACCTCTGCCAGATACTATTACTGATATGATAGAAGCTCAGAAGGCTTACAGCGATATACTTTGTGATGCTGAAATAGTACTTGTTCTAGGCACAATGCTTCATGGAATTGCATCTGGGAACATGCTTCCAGCTAAATGTAAGATGATTTGCGTCGATATCAATTCAGCAGTAGTCACTAAGCTTAGTGATAGAGGTAGTAGCCAGACAATAGGTATAGTAACAGATGTAGGATTATTTGTAAATTTGTTAGTTAATGAAATTAAAGAGTTGGAAAGTAAACAGATTAGTGTATATGAGAATTTGAAAATGTCAGGTGCTTAAAAAGACTTGACATTTTTTTAAAAGTATTGTAGAGTATTTTGAAATACTACAATAAAGTGATGAAGAAAAAAAGTAATTGGTAATTATCTTTTAGAGAGCAAATGGTTGGTGAAAATTTGTATGATAATCCAATGAATCCGTTTCTGAGCTATTTATGAAAAAGTAAACCGTATATCCTGCGTTATAGGATTCGAGTGAACAGAAGATTTAAGCTGTTAATTTGGGTGGCAACGCGGTAGATAACTCTCGTCCCTTATATTTTATAAGGTGCGGGAGTTTTTTATTTGCTAATGAAACAAGACAAAAGGAGGAATTATAATGCATACTAGATTATTTATACCTGGGCCTGTTGATGTAAGAGAAGATGTATTAATGAAGATGGCAACTCCACAAATTGGTCATAGGACTAAGAAGGCTTCAGAACTACAAAGAAATATATCGCAAAATATGCAAAAGATTTGGAACACAAATAAGCAGATTCTATTGTCTACTACTTCAGGAAGTGGTCTGATGGAAGGAGCAATAAGAAGCTGTACATCAAGAAAGGCAGCGGTATTTTCAGTAGGTGCCTTTGGGAAGAGATGGTACGAGATGGGAATTAACAATGGTGTAGATGCAGATTTATTTGAGGTTGAAATGGGTAAGGCGACGGATCCAAATTTCGTAGAGAAGGTTTTAAAGACAGGAAAATATGACCTAATTACCATAACCCATAATGAAACATCAACAGGAGTAGCAAATCCAATTGAAGAAATAGCCGAGGTAATGAAAAATTATCCTGAAATAGTATTTTGCGTTGATATGGTTAGTTCAGCTGGAGGACATAAGGTGGATATAGATGAACTAGGGATAGATATCGTAATTACTTCAAGTCAAAAGTGCTTGGGATTACCTGCAGGAATGTCTATATGCACTTTTTCACAGAAGGCAATAGATCGAGCAAAAACGGTTAAAAATAGAGGGTGCTATTTAGATTTATTAACCCTTTACAATTATATTTTAAAAAAGGATTATCAATATCCGTCTACTCCATCTATTTCACATATGTTTGCCCTGGATTATCAGCTTGATTATATATTAAATACAGAAGGAATTGAAAATAGATTTAAAAGACATATAGATATGGCTGAAATAGTTAGAAATTGGGCTAGGGAGAAATTTCAACTCTTTGCAGATGAAAGATATTTATCAAGAACATTAACAACTGTGAAGAATACAAGAAAAATAAGTGTTTCAAATTTAAATGCTGAGTTGAAAAAAAGAGGGATGATGATATCAAATGGTTATGGTGATTTAAAGGAAAAGACCTTTAGAATCGCGCATATGGCTGATACCCAAATAGAAGGTATTAATGAATTGTTATTAAATATTGATGATATATTAGGAATTTAAACTACTTTGAGAGGTGACATTAATGAGAATATTGGCGAATGATGGATTAGACAAGAATGCAGTTCAAGCTTTAAGGGAAAGAAATATTGAAGTAGATACAACTCATTATGAAAAGGAAGAATTAGTTAAGATTATAAAGACATATGATATATTGATAGTTAGATCAGCTACTAAAGTATATAAGGAGCTTATTGATGCGGCTAAGGATACGAAGCTAAAGCTTATTATACGTGCTGGTGTAGGATTGGATAATATAGATGTTGAGTACGCAATAAATAACGGAATTATGGTAAAAAACACCCCGAATGCAAGCAGTAATTCTGTTGCAGAGCTAGTACTTGGTCATATGTTTAGCCTAGCTCGTCATATTGCAATTGCAAATATTACTATGCGTGAAGGACAATGGAACAAAAATAATTATAGAGGAATAGAGCTTAGTGGGAAGACCTTGGGAATTATTGGACTTGGTAGAATTGGAAAAGCATTGGCTCAAAAAGCAACAGCTTTAGGGATGGAAGTCATATATTATGATAAATTTAATATAGATGATGATAATTTTAAATATGTTTCTTTTACAGAGTTGCTTACAAAAGCTGACTTTATCTCAATTCATACACCAAGTACAGATAAGCCATTAATTGGTAAAGCAGAACTAGATTTAATGAAGGATGATGTATTTATTATAAATGCAGCAAGAGGTGGTGTGGTGAATGAGGTAGATTTGTTGGATGCATTAAATGCTAATAGAGTTGCAGGTGTTGGTATAGATGTATTTGAGGATGAGCCTACTCCAAATCACGAGCTATGTAATCATCCAAAGGTATCTGTTACGCCACATATCGGGGCTTCTACTGAAGAGGCACAGAAGAGAATAGGAGAGGAGATAATTAGCATCATTATGGATTTTAAAGGTGAATTAAATGCGAAGTGGGGGCTAATAGTATGATAAAAATAAGACCTTTTAGAGGTTATAGAGCAAAGGAAGGATTGGAGGATAAAATTGCTTGTGTACCTTATGATGTTATAAATCATGAAGAAGCACTTAAGATTGGAAAAAATCCCTATTCATTTGTTCATGTTATAAGACCAGAAATAGATATGTTAAATGATATAGATCCTTATTCTCAGGATGTTTATAATAAAGCAAAAGATACTTTACAGGATTTTATACAAAAAGAGTATCTGGTAAAGGAAGAAAAAGAAATTATATATATCTATAGGCAAATAATGAATGATAGAGTTCAAAATGGCATAGTTGGATGTGTGTCAATCGATGATTATGATAAAAATAGAGTAAAGCGTCACGAGTTTACGCGAGTTGATAAGGAAATGGACCGTATCAAACATTTCTACACATGTGGAGCTAATACAGAGCCTGTATTCTTGTTCTATAAAGATAATATACTTCTTAAGAAACTAATGAAAGATTGGACAGAAAATCATAAACCTATTTTTGATTTCGTTACTAAAGATGGAGTCCAGCAAATACTTTGGGTTGTAGATGATGATAGTAAGCTAAGAGAAATACAGAGAATATTTGCTGAAATGAAAAGTTTATATATAGCAGATGGGCACCATAGAACTGAATCCTCTTATAAGGTAGGTTTAATGAAAAGAGAAGAAAACCCTGACTATACAGGTGATGAAGAATTTAATTTTTTTATGTCGGTCATATTTCCAGGGGATGAGCTTTATATTATGCCATATAATCGAATAGTAAGAGATTTAAATGGATATTCAATTGAGGAATTTATAGAGCAGGTAAAAAATAATTTTTATATCACATCATTAAAAAAGCCAGTTCAGCCAGAAAAAAAACATGAATTTACTATTGTTTTTAAAGACAGATTTTACTCGATTAAGCCTAAAGAAGGAATTTTTGACCCTAATGATGTAGTGGCATCATTGGATACGTCTATTTTGCAAAATAATCTATTAAGTCCAATTTTGGGAATTGATGACCCCAGAACAAATGAAAGAATAGAATTTTGTGGTGGAGAAAATATGATGGATACAATTTCAGGTAAACTTGAAGAAGAAATGAAGGTTGCTTTTTTACTTTATCCAACACAAATAGAAGACATCATAAATGTAAGCGATGCTGATACTGTAATGCCACCTAAGTCAACATGGTTTGAACCTAAATTAAAAAGTGGACTTTTCATTCACACCTTTGAGTAATAGTGATTTACCATTTTGTAGTTATGAAGATAATAAATTGGGTAAAGGTATAAAAGCTAAGAAGGATATTATATATCTAAAGGAGTGATTTTAGTGGATGACTTAAATAAAATGATCCAAAAGCAGTTGGAACACCGTACTATAAGGGAGTTTAGAGATGAGAGTATTCCTGTAGATATCTTTAATTTATTAATGGAGACAGCAAAAAGAACTGCAAGTTCAAATGGTATGCAGTCTTGCTCAATTATTCGAATAACTGATTCCGATATTAGAAAGAAAATAGCAGATATATGTAAGCAAGAATATGTAGCTAGGGCACCAGAGCTATTGATATTTATCGTAGATGTATATAGAAATGCAAAGATTGCTGAAGAGAAAGATTGTCTTGAAGAAAGTTCAGGTGATATGGATAGATTTTTCCAGGGATTCACCGATGCCTGTCTTACAGTACAAAATATAGTAAATGCAGCGGAAGCTATGGATTTAGGAATAGTCTATTTAGGGAGCATTCTAAATGACTCAGAGAAAATTTGTGAAATATTGAAACTACCAAGACTAACATTTCCGGTTTTAGGTCTTGGCATAGGATATCCTAATCAAAATCCTCAACTTAAGCCTAGAATGGATATGGAGCTACGTCTTTTCGAGAATCAATATAAAAGTTTTGATAATTACTTGGATGAAATTAAAGAATATGATGAAGTTATGCGTACCTATTATGACCTTAGAGATGCTAACAAGAGAGTCGATAGCTTTAGTAATCAGGTAGTTCAAAAATTAGAAAATCCTAACCCTAAACGTCAGGAAATTTTGAGAGTAATTCGTAAACAGGGTTTTGACTTTAAATTGTAATGTTGATAGTTAAATAGATAGAGCCTTGATTTATTAAAATCGGGGCTCTACTTTCTCTTACTATGAATTAAAATTGTTGCTTCTATTATTGATGCTGGAAGCATTGTCAAATCTTCGTATGCTAAATATCTGCTTTCCCAATTTGGGCTGAATTTTTCCTTGAAATTTCTTAATCCTGAAAAGCTATATAATTCCTTACCAAATTTAAATACAAGGTGTGCAATTCTTTCATTAAAATGTGCATTATTAGTTGTTCCAACATTTGAAAGAGGAGCCATGCCTAGATTTAATGTATTATAGCTTTTTTCTTTAAGGTAAACTATTAGATTGATTATCAAGAAAGCCATCGTATTGCTTGGTATACTGTTTTTATGCCTCATCAAGTCTATTGAATATGACTTATTGTCGTATTTAGGCATTAGGGTAACAAATGCTATTATCGAATTATCTTCTGTTTTTCTTACGAAAGCAATAGGAGCTTTTTCTATATAGTTTCGGTTTAAATATCCTAGTGAAAAGCCCATTTCATTTCTTCCATTAAGCCATTCTTTTGAAATTTGCTCTAATTGATTATATATTTTGTTATCTATATCTTTTCCATCGATAATATCAAAATAGTATCCATCTTTATTAAATCTGTTCAATATATTTCTAAAGTCTCTACTTTTAGGGCTTTTTATATCAAAGAAATCTAAGTCAACTAATGCAGTTTCTCCTAACTTCAAGAAATAGTATCCATGGTCATGATACAGTGGTAGTAAACTTTCACTTACCTCGTAGAATACTGATTTATAACCATATTCATCTATGAATTTATGAAATTCGTCTATAGCCTCGCCAAAGTAGTTTTCATCCCCTATAGGGTCACCTAATACAATGATAACATTGTGACTTTTCTCAAAAGCTATGACTACTTTATTTGAGTTAGACCAATATAGATGCTTATCCTTTAGATAAATTAAATGAGATAAAAAGCTTCCTTTGTTAATATCAAAGAAATTACTGATTTTATCTTCATCTACACTCTCATATCTTTCATCCTTTGAGATACGTTCCTTCGTCAGTTCCTTCATAATTACATATAGGATAAATAACGCATATGCTACTATTCCGTTTGGTTTTAGATGTATTAACTCATGGGTAAATATTGCCTTAAAAGTACTTAACTTTAAGAAATCTAAAAAAATTACATTTGATAGTCTTAGAAAAATTAATAGTACAGCTAAAGTTAATAGCGCAGAAATAGTAAATCCATACCAATCAAAAGGAAGGCTTCTTCTATAAAAGCTATCTTTTGAAGCTCTTAATATTATTAAAACTGTTAAAAGAAATAGTGCTTCTTCGTATTTAAATCCCTTAAGCATCATAAATACTGCACCTAGAAGCAGAAGCCACCAGGTAATATTATATGCTCTTTTAACTCTCATTCTAATTTCTCTAGATATATTCAACAATATAATACCAATTGTTATGGATAATTGGTGTGACCATTGCATTATTGGAAAGGATAGTAGCTTTGATGCTAATTTAATTCTCTCGGCTATGCCCGGTACTAAAGCAGAAAATAACAATACAAGTCCACTGAAGAATACCAATATACTCAATAATAGATTGGTCAGACTTGATGTTCTACTAATGACACCTTTAAATTTTTCTGTATTAAACAATTTATATGTTTGTGTTTTATCTACTGCCTGTGCAATCAAGTTAGTAGCAATGCTAACTATCAATGGTATAAAGTTATAAAATACACGATAAAGAATTAGAGAAGCCAATATATGCTCAGTTGGAATACCATAGTTTTGAAATCCTACCAAAGCTACTAGATCAAGAGAGCCTACACCACCAGGTAGCATACTGATTATTGCTGCAATAGAACCCAATGTATAGATAGGTAATATTACATTAAAACCTATACTATTATTAAAACGCCTTAAGATAATTGCAAATAAAACAAAAGAAAAAAGCCATTGTATAGTTGAAGCTATCAGTAGATTTAATTTTAGAATAAATCTTTTGGAATTTATAATATCTTTTTCAGTTTTCTTAAACATATAAAACAAAATGTCAATAAAGAAATAAACAAATAAATACACTATAAATCCAATAATAGCCAATAATAAAAATCTATAATTTTTAATAATAGGTTGCAAATATTTATAATTGAAAAGAGAGTATAGAGTCAATACCCCTAATCCTATAGCCGTAGCTGGTATCAGCAATAAATTATAATCGAAGATATCTGTTTTTTCATCTCCTTTTTTGAACAATACAGATCTTATTGAAGCCCCTGTTAATCCTCCAAGTCCAGAAACATTATTAACGGTACTTGCAATGAAGGATATATTGAAAATAGCAAAGGGATGTATATCAAGATTTAGATGTCTAATTATCAAGAAATCATAAACTGTAATTGAAGATACTGCTAAAACCCCAATTATAGTTAATAGCAACAAAGAATGTATTGGTAACTCCCTTATCAACATAAATGTTTTTGCAAAATCTAATGATTTAATTTCACTTCTTATGTTATATATAATAAAAACTAAAATTGCTATAAATATTATTGATTTGACGATGGATTTTCCATGTTTCTTTATAAAATTTTTAATAATATTCATCTTCCCTCCAATAAAACTTGTTACATTTATTATTATCTTAAAAGGAAATTATACCATATTTTTATGCATAATTTAATTAAAATATTTTTCCATAACTTGAAAAGCTACTAGAGAAGTTCATGTCACTGTAAATTCTGTCTATTTATTTTTATCTTGTTAATAAATATTTGAATGGTTTAAAATTGATACATATGGAATAATAATAAACCAGTAAAACGTTTGCAATGAACTGGTTATTTGATTATGGATTATATATGTTCCAATTATTCTAATAGTTATACTTTTAGAATAATGAGGATTAGCGTTGAATCAACAGTTTCAAAGCTGGCATGAGAATTGCTATACAATAAAGAGGAGGGAAAAAATGAAAAGAAGAAAGGTCAAATTAACATTTTCTGAGGATATTCCACACCTTACCTATAGGACTTTGGAAATATTGCACAAATATGACGCATCAATTATTTGGATGGAAGTATACGCTTATGTTTGTTATCTAAATCTACACCCTATAGAAGATGATGTTTGGGAGAAGATTAAAAAAGAGTTATTTGAGCTTGACAGTTGGGAAAGTATAGAGGAAATTGATTTATTTCCTTTTGAAGAAAAGGATACAGAAATGAGAAATGTGCTGGATATTATACCTCATGGCGTTACACTGCTCAATAAAAATGGTGACATTAAATATATTAACAATTATGCAGCAGAGAGAATATTTCAATCTAATGGAAAAAACATAACAGGTATTAATATCAAAAAATACATTGAGGATTATGATGAGTTGTTATCTGCTTTAAAAAAGAATAATAACAGGAAGCCTATGGCTAAGGGAAGTTATGAAATAGGAAATCAACAGTATCAGATAAATCTTCAGCAAATTAGAAATGAATCAAACGTTGCATCCGGATATTTAGTATCTTTCTATGATGTTGATAAATCTGGAGTGCTAAGCAGATATGACAATCCGATTTCTTTTGATGACATAATTGGTGAAAGCAATAAGATGATTGATGTAATAAAACAATGCAAACTTTTTTCAAATTCTGATTCTCCGGTTCTTATTACAGGAGAAAGTGGGACAGGAAAGGAGATTTTTGCAAGAGCAATACATAATGAAAGCAACAGAAAGGAAAAGCCTTTTATTGCTATAAATTGTGCAGCTATACCTGATCAGCTCTTGGAAAGTGAATTATTTGGTTATGAACCTGGTACTTTTACTGGAGGTACAAGAGATGGCAAGGCTGGAATATTTGAAGTTGCTGATAAGGGGACAGTCTTTTTAGATGAAATTGGTGAAATGCCACCTCATCTACAAGTAAAGTTGCTTCGAGTTCTACAGGAAAAAAAGGTAAGGCGGGTAGGAGGTACAAAAGAAGTATCATTTGATGTAAGATTGATCTCTGCTACGAACCAGAATATAGATGAAATGGTACGAAACAAGGAATTTAGGTTGGATTTGTTATTTAGAATAAATATCTTTAATATATACATTCCTCCACTCAGGGAAAGAAAAGATGATATACCGATTTTAATTGAACATTTTACTAAAATACATTCGAACAGATATAACAAAAACATTGTAGGTGTAGATCAAAATGCAATGCGTAAATTAATCAATTACAATTGGCCAGGAAATGTCAGGGAATTTCAAAATGTACTTGAAAGAGCTATAGCTTTGGCTACAAAAAAGACAATTACTGCAAAGGATATTATCCTGAATTACACACTAGTGTCTGATTCTGATTTGATTGGAAATTCCCTAACAGAAAGCATTGAAAATTTAGAGAAAAGAATAATTTTAGAGAGCCTTAAAACATCTAACAGCATTAGGCAAGCTGCAAAAAACCTTGGTGTAACACATACTTTGCTTATCAATAGGATGAAGAAATATGAAATAGATAGGGATAAACTTGAATGATGAAATAATCCTTTCACAGCGAAGGGTTAATAAATAAAAACTAGGAGGATATAAAATGGACAACTCAAAAAAAGTCAAAAGTAGTGGTAAAGCACTAATCCCATTTCTAATTTTTATTTTAGTATATATGGGAACTGGATTGATTCTTCAATTTCAGGGAGTAGACATGGCATTTTATCAATTACCAGCACCAGTTGCAGCACTTGTAGCAATTATATTTGCATTTATTATGTTTAAAGGCAGCATTGATGACAAGTTCAATACATTTATTAAAGGGTGTGGAGACGAAAATATTATTATTATGTGTATAATTTTCATCCTAGCTGGAGCGTTTTCCACCGTTTCATCATCAATGGGAGCAGTTGAATCAACTGTAAATTTTGCATTAACCTTAGTTCCAGCACAATATATCACAGCAGGTATCTTTATTATTGCATGTTTTATCTCATTGGCTACTGGTACATCTGTAGGAACTATAGTTGCAGTTGGACCAATTGCAGTGGGATTGGCAGAAAAAGGTGGTTTACATATGCCACTTGTTATAGCAGCATTAATGGGTGGTTCAATGTTTGGTGACAATTTATCTGTAATTTCCGATACCACAATAGCAGCTACAAGAACCCAAGGCTGCGAAATGAGAGATAAGTTCAGATGCAATATTATGATGGCTTTACCTGCAGCTGTACTTACAGTTATTCTTTTGCTTATATTTGGAAAACCAGTTCAAACTGTAGCAGCTGAAATCAATTCTTATAACATAGTAAAAATGGTGCCTTATATATTGGTATTATTAGCCTCATTAATTGGTGTAAATGTATTTGTTGTATTAACTGCAGGAATTTTATCATCAGGTATTATTGGATTACTCTATGGAAATTTTACCTTGCTGGTTTTAGGACAACAAGTTTATGAAGGTTTCGCAGGCATGTTTGAAATATTTATCCTGTCAATATTAATTGGTGGACTTTCCTATATGGTTGCGGAAGAAGGTGGAATCCAATGGATATTGGAAAAGGTAAAAGGAATGATAAAGGGAAGAAAGTCAGCAGAGATAGGTATAGCGGCATTAGTAGGCTTAACAGATATGGCTACAGCCAACAATACAGTTGCTATCATTATAAATGGACCTATTGCTAAGGAATTATGTCACGAGTACAAGGTAGACCCTAGAAGATCAGCTTCGTTGCTAGACTCTTTCTCATGTATAATGCAGGGTTTAATTCCTTATGGAGCACAAATGTTAATAGCAGTGGGCTTCACAAATGGATTAGTGAGTCCATTTCAAGTAATACCTCTTATCTGGTATGTACTATTCCTTGCTATATTTGCTATATTCTCGATTTTTGTTCCGTATACTGATGGAGCAATTAAAAATGACCTATGGAATTTTGAACATGACATGCCTGAAAGTAAATTAGCTATGAAAAAAGAAGTTTAATTAATAATAATTTTAAATATTTGACCTAATAAAAGGAGGATTTACAATGAATAAGGAAAAAATGAGCAACATGAAGTTTTCAACAAGAGCAGTACATGCTGGATATCAAAAAAATGAACACGGAGCACTTGCTACTCCTATATATCAAACATCAACATTTATATTTGATTCAGCGGAACAAGGTGGTAGACGATTTGCATTGGAAGAAGGTGGATATATTTATTCAAGATTAGGTAATCCAACGAATACACAAGTAGAAGAAAAACTTGCAAATCTGGAAAATGGAGAAGCAGCTGTATCTACAGCATCTGGTATTGGCGCTATTACATCCGTTATTTGGGCAGCTGTTAGTGCAGGAGATCATATTGTTGCAGCAAAAACATTGTATGGCTGTACATTTGCTTTCTTAAACCATGGTTTATCAAGATTTGGTGTAGAGGTAACTTTTGTAGATACAACTGACCCCGAAAATGTAAGAGCAGCTATGAAGCAAAATACAAAGGTAATTTACTTAGAAAGTCCAGCTAATCCCAATATGACAATTTCCGATATCGAAGCTATATCAAAGATAGCTCATGAAGTAGAAGGTTGTATTGTAGTTGTAGACAATACTTATTGTACACCATATTTGCAAAGACCTTTGGATTTAGGTGCTGATGTAGTTGTACATTCTGCTACAAAATACTTAAATGGACATGGAGACGTAATCGCAGGCTTTGCAGTAGGTAAGCAAGAGTTCATAGATCAAGTAAGATTGGTTGGAATCAAGGATATGACTGGTGCATCTCTTAGTCCTTTTGATGCATATTTAATCAATAGAGGTATGAAAACATTGGACTTGCGAATGGAAAGACATTGTGCTAATGCCCAAAAGGTAGCTGAATTTTTAGAATCACATCCAGCGGTCGAAACAATTCAATATCCTGGATTAAAGAGTTTTCAACAATATAGTTTAGCTAAGAAACAAATGTCGTTGCCAGGAGCCATGATTGCATTTGAAGTTAAGGGTGGACTAGAGGCAGGAATACAATTAATGAATACAGTAGAACTTTGTACATTGGCAGTTAGCCTTGGAGATACAGAGACGTTAATTCAACATCCAGCTTCAATGACTCATTCACCTTATACTCCTGAAGAAAGAGCAGAGGCAGGTATTTCTGAAGGATTAGTAAGAATATCCATTGGTCTTGAAGATCCAGATGATATCATATCGGATTTAAAACAAGCTTTGGACCAATTAGTTCTTGCTACAGCAGAGTAACTGTACCGCATTCGCATTTGTCAGATGATAGGTAGGGGTTGTCCCTACCTATTATTAAATTAACTATATAAGGGGGACAAAAATGTTAGGGAAAATGCAAACAATGGATGGGAATACAGCCGCAGCTTATGTAGCATATGCCTTTACAGATGTAGCTGCAATATATCCAATTACACCATCCTCTGATATGGCGGAGCATGTAGATGAATGGTCCGCAAATGGAAGAAAAAATATATTTGGTCAGAAAGTATTGGTAACGGAATTACAATCGGAAGCAGGAGCAGCAGGTGCAGTACATGGTGCACTTACAGCAGGAGCATTGTCTTCTACATATACTGCAAGTCAAGGACTTCTACTAATGATTCCAAATATGTATAAAATAGCAGGTGAATTACAACCAGGAGTGTTCCATGTGGCAGCTAGGGCATTATCCACCCATGCACTGAGCATATTTGGTGACCATCAAGATGTAATGGCAGCAAGACAAACGGGCTTTGCAATGATTGCATCAGGAAGTGTACAGGAGGTAATGGACTTAGGAGGAATAGCTCACTTAGCGGCAATTAAATCAAGTGTTCCATTTTTACACTTCTTTGATGGTTTTAGAACAAGCCATGAACTTCAAAAGATTGAAGTGATGGATTATGATGATTTTTCTAAATTAGTTGATTATGAAGCAGTAGAAAATTTTAGAAAATCATCATTAAACCCAGAACACCCAGTGACAAAGGGGACAGCTCAAAATCCTGATATATACTTTCAAGGTGTAGAAGCATCAAATATATATTATGACAAAGTACCGGATATAGTAAATGATTATATGAAGGATATAAATAAAATAACGGCAAGAGAATATAAGCCATTTAACTATATAGGACATCCGGAAGCAGAAAGAATAATAGTAGCCATGGGTTCAGTAACAGAAACTATAGAAGAAACAGTTGACTACCTAGTGGAGAGAGGAGAAAAGGTTGGGGCTATAAAGGTTAGATTGTATAGACCATTCTCAGCTAAATACTTCTTTGATGTATTGCCATGTTCTGTAAAGAAAATAGCAGTATTAGATAGAACAAAGGAAAAAGGAGCAGTAGCAGAGCCACTTCACCTTGATGTAAAGAGTATCTTCTTTGATAGTAAAGAAGATGTTGAAATAGTAGGAGGAAGATATGGACTAGCATCAAAGGATACAACTCCATCACAAATACTTGCAGTATTTGAAAATCTTAAAAAGGATAAACCTAAAGATAGATTTACCATAGGTATAATAGATGATGTAACAAATACATCATTGGAAATATCCGAAAATATATCATCAGAACCTAAAGATAGAGTAAGATGTAAATTCTGGGGTTTTGGTTCAGATGGAACAGTAGGGGCAAATAAACAGGCAATAAAAATAATTGGGGATAATACAGATATGTATGTTCAAGCCTACTTCTCATATGATTCAAAGAAATCCGGTGGAGTAACAGTATCTCATCTAAGATTTGGAAAATCACCAATAAAATCAACATATTTAATCTCTAAGGCAGATTTTGTTTCTTGCTCGAAGCAGTCCTACCTACACCAATATGATATATTAAAGGGACTTAGAAAAGGTGGAACGTTCCTATTGAATACAATTTGGGAGGGAGATGATTTAGAAAACAATCTTCCTGGGAACGTAAAGAAATATATTTATGATAATGATATTAGCTTTTATACAATAAATGCAACAAAAATAGCATCAGAAGTAGGGCTTGGCGGAAGAACAAATATGGTAATGCAGGCAGCATTTTTTAAACTAGCTGAAATTATACCAGTAGAAGAAGCAGTAGAGTACCTTAAGAAATCCATAAAGGATGAATATGGTGCAAAAGGTGATGATATAGTTAATATGAACTATAGGGCAGTAGACAAAGGTATCGAGTCCCTGGTAAAGGTCGAGGTAAAAGAAGAATGGAAATATGCAAAGAAAGACGTTTCGGAAACAAATAATTTGCCAAGTTTCATAAAAGGCATAAAGGTTCCAATGGATAGACAAGAAGGAGATAGTCTCCCGGTAAGTGCATTTATAGACAAGGTAAGAGGAGAAATTCCATCAGGGACAGCAGCATATGAAAAGCGTGGAGTAGCCGTAGAGGTACCTATGTGGAAAAAAGAAAACTGTATTCAATGTAATCAATGTTCATTAGTATGTCCTCATGCAGCCATAAGACCATTCCTATTAGATGAAGAAGAGTCAAATAATAAACCGGAAGTATTTGAAACAATAGATGCAAAAGGAAAAGGGCTAGAAAGTTTAGAGTTTAGAATTCAAATATCTACACTAGATTGTACAGGATGCGGGAATTGTGCAGAAGTTTGTCCTTCGAAGAATAAGGCTTTAGAAATGGTTCCGTTTGAACATGAAAATGAAGTACAAGCTAGCAATTGGGAATATGCAATTGCAATAGGAAACAAAGAAGATAGAATGGATCAATATTCAATAAAAGGAAGCCAATTTAAGCAACCATTATTACAATTCTCAGGGGCATGTGCCGGTTGTGGAGAAACACCTTATGCAAAACTAATTACACAGTTATATGGAGATAGGATGCTTATATCTAATGCTTCAGGATGTTCATCTATTTGGGGGGGATCATCACCTTCTTCAAGCTTCTGCCCTAATCAAGAGGGGAAAGGGCCTGCATGGGCAAGTTCATTATTTGAAGACAATGCAGAATATGGATATGGTATGGCATTGGCAAATAGAAAGATTAGAGAAAAAGTTCAATTATTAATGGAAGAATTTATTGATCTTGATATAGACCCTTCATTAAATTCACTATTTAAAGAATGGATAGAAGGAATAAATGATCCTATAATTTCTAAGAAAACAACTAAAGGTATATTGCCATTATTAAATACTGATACAAAAAATAAAAAAGCCAATGAATTACTAAGAGAAATTTATAGTAGAAAAGACTATTTAGTAAAGAAATCCGTGTGGGTATTTGGGGGAGACGGATGGGCATACGATATAGGCTATGGTGGACTTGACCATGTACTTGCATCTGGCGAGGATATAAATATATTGGTAATGGATACGGAAGTATATTCAAATACAGGAGGGCAATCCTCAAAAGCAACACCAACGGCAGCAGTAGCAAAATTTGCGGCATCAGGAAAGAAATTAAGGAAAAAAGACCTAGGAATGATGGCTGCAAGCTATGGCTATGTGTATGTAGCTCAAATTGCCCTTGGTGCAAATATGAACCAAGCGATTAAGGCATTAAAGGAAGCAGAAAGTTATAATGGACCATCAATAATAATAGCATATGCTCCATGTATAAACCATGGAATAAGAACAGGAATGGGAACAACCATTAGACAGGAAAAAAGAGCAGTTAATTCAGGATATTGGCATCTATATAGATTTGACCCTAGACTTAAAGAAGAAGGTAAGAATCCATTCCAATTGGATTCAAAGGAACCAACAGAGTCATTTATGGATTTTATTAATTCAGAAATAAGATATACATCATTAAGAAAGACATTCCCGGACATAGCAGATATACTATTTACGGAAGCAGAGAAGGATGCTAAGGAGAAGTATGAAAAGTATGTAAATATGGCAAAATAATTTTTGAATAACATTTAGGCCTATCGGATTTCCCGGTAGGCCTAAAATATATTATCTAATACTATTGATAATATATTAAAAATGTGTAATTATAAGTATAAGAAACTCCATAGCAGTAAAATAAGTAATAGGAATAAATATTTGGAGGTGGCGTAATGTTTGTAAAGAATCATATGCTCAATAAAGAATTACTTACAATAGTTGAGTTGGATGAAAGTATAGAAAGCGCACTAAAGAAAATGGCTCAGGGAAATTTTTTATCATTACCTGTAATTAATGATGGCAACCTAATGGGACTGATTATGAAAGAGACAATTTACAGAGGTTACGTAGAAGCAGGTTATGAAAATTTTCAAGAATATATAACACAGAAAAAGGTGAAGGAGCTATATAATAGTAAGATTCATATAATTCATGAAAATGAAGAAATTGAAAATGCATCTCATATATTAGGTCAATTAAGAATACCATTTTTAGCTGTTTTGGATTCTAAGAATCAATTTACTGGGATATTGACTCATCGTGCAATTTTTGATGCGTTTACTGATATTCTTGGAGCCAACAAAGGTTCTAGGATAGTTGTTGATATGCCTGATATTCCAGGACAGATTGCTAAATTAACGACTTTGATTACAGAAGAGAATATTAATATTGAAAGTATAGTAATGATTGACTTAAAAAGGGTTGAGAAGTATGTAAGAGTGGCTCTTAAAATCGAAACAGATAAACTAGATGATATAATCAATAAGATTAAGGCAGCAGGTTTTATTGTTAATGGTTTCGAAGAATAAAGAAGAATAAATATATAGACATGATATAATATTACATAATGATATATTAGGGGGAATAAGAATATATGAATATTCATATATATAATGATTATGACGAAATGAGTAAGGCAGCTGCTGATTATGTTTATAATTTCATTAAGTCCAAACCAAATGCAGTATTAGGTCTTCCGACAGGAAGTACACCTATTGGGATGTATAAAGAACTGATTAAATTATATAAGGAAAATAAAATTTCATTTAAGGATATTACAACTTTTAACCTAGACGAGTATGAGAACTTAGATGAATCAAACGTAAATTCTTATCATTACTTTATGTTTGATAATTTCTTTAACCATATTGATATTGATAAAGAAAATATTAATATATTAAGTGGTACTAATGAAGATTATGAAAAAGAATGCAAGGCGTATGAAGATAAAATTGAAAAGGCTGGTGGAATTGATTTAATGATATTAGGCCTTGGAATAAATGGTCACGTTGGATTTAACGAACCTTCAGATTATTTTTCTGGAGAAACTTATAGGATAAAGCTTCATGAGGATACTATAGAAGCAAATTCTCGTTTCTTTGATAATGTTGATGAAGTTCCTAGATATGCCCTTACTATGGGTATTAAATCCATAATGAATTGTAAAGAAATACTACTGTTAGCTGGTGGTGGAAATAAGGCAAATGCAATAAAAGGTGCCGTTGAAGGACCAATTACTCCTCAATTACCAGCATCAGTACTTCAACTCCATAGTTCTGCAGTATTTATGTTAGATAATGAAAGTGCAAAATTACTAAGTAAATAACAGATAGCGATCGTGATAACAAAACGGCGGTTCTAATGATAGAACCGCTGTTTAATCTTATTTTTTAAATTCAATCTTACCTAATGCTTCTAAGAAAGCATCTACATCATCTTCAAAGACATATCCCATAACTCCAACTCTGAATACATCTTCTGCAACCGGTGCAAGACCCCCATTGACGATTATTCCTTGTTCTGCTAATTCTTTAACTATTTTCTTTGCCTTTCCAGGAGCGTAAACAGCAGTTAGTGTTCTTGATGCACGTTTCTCATCCTTAGGGAAAATATCGTAGCCAAGCTTTCTAACACCCTCAATGATTTTATTTGTGTTTGAAGTATGTCTTTTATAAACATTATCCAAACCTTCTTCAAATATCATTTTTAGAGCCTCATCAATAGCAAAAACATTGTATATAGCTGGAGTATTTGGTGTTTGGTTAATTTCATAGAATTTTTTAGCTTTTTTTAAGTCAAAATAGAACTTAGGTATATTTGAAGTTTCAACAGCCTTCCAAGCCTTGTCACTTAAAGATATAAAGGAAGTTCCTGCAGGTACCATAAGTGCCTTTTGTGAACTGGATAATAATATATCTATGTTCCATTCGTCCATTTTAAGCTCTAGACCAGCAGCACCACTTACCGAGTCTGTACCAAATAATATATCCTTATCTTTCAATGCCTTGCCAAAAGCTTCGAGATCATTATATACTCCTGTTGAGCTTTCATTATGGATAACAAATACACCTTTAGTATTTGGAGTAACGTTTTCCATGACTCTCCCAACATCTGCAGCTTCACCAAGTTCAAATTTTACCCTCTTTACATTTAAATTGAAAGATTCTGCCATAGCTGCGAACTGTTCACTAAAAGTACCTATTACAGGAACAACTATTTCATCACCAAAAGAGAAACAATTTTGTATAGCTGCTTCCATAGCTCCTGTACCTGATGCAGTAATAATATAAACATCATTTTTTGTATTAAAGATTTTTTTTAATCCTTCCTGTACTCTTCCCTGTATTTCACAGTATTCTTTCGAGCGGTGTGATATAGATTTCGTATGCATTGCATTTAAGATTCTTTCCGGTACTTCTGTAGGTCCAACCATCATTACAATTTCCTTTTTCATGTTTAATCCCCCTAATCTATTATTTACTAATATTATATACCATTTACCATAGGTAAATCAACTACTATTAGTATATAAATTTGGAATAAATATAATGAATAATATTCATATTGAAATAAAAAAGAGCCAAAAAATTTTGGCTCTTAAATTTCTCAATATACAATATATAATTCACAACGATTCATATACAGATCTATATATATCTTTTTCAGTGTAGGTTGTACTCAAGGCCTTTTCCATAGCCTTTTTTAAATATGGTTTTCTTTCTTCAATTTCTTTTCTCAATCCTTCTTCATCAATTGTTACTAGTTTGTAGTCTTTCATAACCATGTTGCCATTGATCATAACATGCTTTACTGGTAGGGTAGAGGTATTAAATATTAGTTGGATAGGTAAAGTTTTATCCAAAATATCTAAGAAACTGTTTTTGTCTACCACAACTAAATCTGCAGAACAATTTTTAGCTATTTGTCCTATAGGATTATAAGTACCTAGTATATCACTTGCATTTTGGCTTACCATTTTAAAGGCTTCGTTAGAAGTAATCCAATTTGTATATGATGATTGAGTCCTTTGTAGGAGCAAAAATATTTTTAGAACTTCAAGCATGTTATTGTTGGTACCACAATTCAGACCATCAGAACCTAAGGTAATCTTAATATTTCGTTTTAAAAATTCTTTTGCATTGAAAATACCACTTCCGATAAAACAATTACTAGTTGGGTTTGATACTACTATTGAATTTCTTTCTGCTAATAAATCCAATTCATCATTATTTAGCCATATACAGTGAGCAAGAGATGTTTTATTACCAAGCAAATTTAACCTATCCATCTTTAATAAAGGAGATTCGTCATGATTTGCTGATATTTTCTGCCACTTAGTTTCAAGTAAATGGCTATGAATTGGCAGATCATATTTATGAGCTAATTCTGAGGCTGCTTCTAAAAGATTGTCATCTGCCCTTTGTGGTGAATTAATACCTACAATTACCTGAATATTTTTATCAGGTTTATGAAAATTATTTATAAAATCTGTATAGAAGTCAATATAATCTAAAGTACTTGAGAAAATATTATTTTTTCCCGATTTTGTTTTTGAGATATTAATTTTATATAGAATATCGGAGTCGGGAATATTGTGAAGCATAGGTGCTAATCCTGACCTAAACCCTGTATTTTCATATGTCCTAGCAGCTTTATGAGATGTTGCCAGGTGGGGGAGATGATCAACACAGGCTGTCACTCCAGAACGCAACATTTCACAAATTCCCAACAATACCGATATTTCCATATCACAATCAGATAAAATCTTACCTAGTGCTATAGTATCAAATGACCATAACTCTAGTGGTTCACCAAAGGAAGTTCCCTTTAAAATATTTGTATAAGAATGATAATGGCTATTAACAAGTCCAGGTAGAATATAATCGCCATTTAGATCAATGCATTCTTCATTTGATTCATAGATAATATCTTTTGACAATTCTGATATAATATTATCTTTAATTCTAATATCTATTTTTTTAAAGTTGATATTTGAGTCTTCCTGTACTAAAACTCTTCCATTTTTTAAAATCATATCATTACCTTATTTAATTAATTCAAAGAATTCCTTTATACTCCCTGCATAATCGCCTAAACAGATTAAATAGTGATTTCCGACAGGAGTTTGATAGAAATCCTTAATATCAGAGTTCAATTTCAAACGAATTTGAGATCTGCATAGATCTTTTTCATGAAGACTTTCTTGTATATTGGCACTGGATAGGAAGTATCTATTCAATAAACCATTAGCTTTAAATACTGTAGCTGATCCAGCTGGAATATCACCAGAAATAGCAACTCCTATATTGGATTCATAATGTGTATCCAATGTATATTTTTCAGGCATATTCAGAGGTAAAGTACAGTGAGCGAATATCATTTCATTTTTTTGATTGTCAATTCTTGAAGGATTTGACATAAAAACAGGTTGTCCTGAAATTTTACCTAAAACAACCATTGATATTAATGAAGGTAAATCGCCTTCACATCCTGCAAAAATACCTTGTGAATTTAATAAAGCTAAGCCAAGACATCCAGTGTTTTTAACAGATGTCAATAAATCAAAGCATCTTACAGTGAAGCCATCTAATTTGTATTTATCGACTAATCGTGTGAATGCACCGTAAATATCAAGAGCTTCCTTTATCTGATTCTTATCAAAATCCTTTGACATTAATTCACGGCATTTTTCACTATCTGGATATGTTTTCTTTGATATTTCTTCTAAAAGTTCCTTCATTTCAATTTCTATTATTTCGATTCCAAGTTTATTTTTTAGCTCATTATAATCAAATTCTGTAGAAATAAGCCAGTCAGAAGGCTTGCCAATCAATCCTAGACGTAGCCCATTAAGAGAGTTCTTTGTTTCAATTGCACTAATTATTTGTTTAACTTGTGTTGCTAATTCTTCTTTTGTTCCATGTAAAAGTTTAGCTCTTTTACCCTTATTAGTCATGTATGTTAGCATTTCCATTGAAGCTGATAATGAATTGTCACTACCACTAGTTAAAAGAATTATCGGCTCTTTCAAAGATTTTAGACTTTCCTTTAATAATCCTGCAGTACCACCGGTAGCCACATAGACTAATGATATATCCTCATTTTTTACTTCATCGAGGGGAGCATCAATAAAAGAGTACCCTGTATTTTGCTCTAAATAATTAAATATTTCAAGAGACTTTTTCTTTAATGCGTAATCAGTATGCAAATTGCTTTTAAGATATAGATATTTCATGTATAACCCTCTTTCTTTAGATTTTAACCAAACGTTTTCAAAAATAAATGTTGGATGTCCTACCATTAAAATATCATAGAAGATTTTACATGTCAATGATTGATTATAGAAATTATTTACTGTGTCTTCTAATTAAATTAAACTCCAGTTTATCTGTTATGAAGTAACTATTGGAATAGTATACTGGTTTACTTTTTACAGAATAGTGAACTTGCTGTAATAAAAGAAGGGCAATTTGTTGATTTAATGAAAGTTTTTTATTTAGTTGTTCATCAGATAGTATTGAATTGATTGAACAACTGGCAAAAGATATAGGGTTGTATTTTTCTAAAAAAATGAATATTGAGTCATATTTATTTCTAGTATAGTCCTCAAGCATACCATCTTCATAGGGTATATAATTTTCTACAAAAACTGTAGGAACATCATTAGCTGTTCTCACTCTTTCTATATATAAAACTTCTACAGGTATTTTACTTCCTAACTTTTTAGATATTTCTTCTGATGCTGTTCGAATATCGAAATATACTTCCTTTGTACCGGGTATATAACCGTGATTCTCAATAATTTTGGTCGTACTTTCTAACGTAGCAATATTATATCTCATTTTACCATGATTTTTATAGCGAGTTACAAATGTTCCGATTCCGTGCCTAGAAACAATCAATCCCTCATTCTCGAGGGCCTTAAGTGCTTCGCGTATAGTGTTTCTGCTTACACCAAATTCAGATGCCAATTTTGGTTCAGAAGGTAGTTGACTCATATAATCATATTCATTTATTTTGGCAGAGATATTCTCTTTTATCTGTGTTGAAAGACTTTTACTAGTTAATTTCGTCAATTGTATCGCTCCCCTTTTAGGATATTGTTGCCATTAGTATAGTATATACTGGAACATACTGTCAATATTGCTTATTTTTAAAAGTTACTAGGTAATAATTGACACTAAAAAACGCTTATGGTATTATGAATAAAAGGTTGGATGTCCAATAAGTTAAAAAGGGGGAGATTAGAGATTTTAATAAGAAATAATAAGTACATAAAGCGTATTTGAAGAGATTGGAACACTAAAAAATAGAAAAGAGTAAATAGGAGGAACAAAATGAAAAAACGTACCTTAAGTTTTATTATTTCAGTTTGTATTATTATGACTTTTTTAGCAGGTTGCGGTCAACAAAATCAAGCTCCAAATTCGGATAATTCGTCAGATAAACCTGTATCAGATGCAAAAGATGCTAGTGATATAAAATTTGCAATCATATTTGGTACTGGCGGATTAGGAGATAATGGATACAATGATGAAGTTTATCAAGGTTGTGAAATGGCTGTAGAACAACTTGGTGTAAGCTTTGACTATTGTGAACCAAAGGATATTTCAGAATTTGAAACTCAACTACGTATGTACTCAGATGCTGAGGAATATGATGTAATCTTTGCTATAAGTACTGAGCAGGTAGATGCACTTAAAATGGTTGCTGAAGATTATCCAGACCAAAAATTCTGTATGTTAGACACTGTAATAGAAGGATATGACAATATACACTGTATGTCAGCTGCTTATCCGGACCAACATTTTCTATCAGGTATGTTAGCTGGTTTAGCGACTAAAGATAGTAGATTCCCACTAAGTAATCCTGAAAACGTTTTGGGATTTTGCATAGCTATGGATACTCCAACATCTAGAGGACAAGCTGCTGGATTTTTAGCTGGTGCAAAATATGTTAATCCTGATGTTGAAATACTTACAAATTTTATAGGTGGTTATAGTGATCCAGCTACAGCAAAGGAATTGGCTTTAATGATGTATGAGCGTGGAGCTGATGTAGTAAGTGCAAATGCAGGAAGCTCAACTCAAGGTGTATTTTATGCAGCAGAAGAAGCAAATCGTTATGTAATTGGGACATCCCTTGCGATGGCTGATCCTGCACATAGCTTAAGCACTTCTTGCAAAAAAGTATGGTTATTTGTAGTTCAAGAAATCGAAAGTTTAGTAAATGGAACATGGGAACCAGGTTATACAGTTAAGGGGATACCTGATGGCGTATGTGACTATGATATAGAAGGTTTAGATGTTGAAGTACCTGAAGATGTAATTCAGATATTAGAAGATACAAGACAACTTATAGCAGATGGCGAGTTGGTTTTACCAAATGATATTGATCAAGTAGACGAATGGGCTGCTCAAAATCAATTACAGAAATAAAATTTTTTTAGACATTGCCTTAGGTTTGGAGGTGGAGTAATATATGGAAATGATAAGGATGGAGAAAATAAGCAAAATCTATCCTGGAACTGTGGCTCTAGACGGAGTTGATTTTACACTTAATAAAAAGGAAATAGTTTCCTTATTAGGTGAAAACGGTGCTGGTAAAACAACACTTATGAAAATCTTATATGGCATGACTCCCCCTAGTTCAGGCGAAATATACTATAATGGTCAACCTGTAAAATTTAAGCGTCCACTTGATGCTATTGAAAAGGGTATATGTATGGTACACCAGCATTTTATGCTGGTGCCTGCATTTACTATTATTGAAAATATCATTACAGGTAATGAACCGGGAAGCAGCATGTTTTTAGATATGAAGAAAGCAAGAGAAGAAGTAAAGGATTTAATCTCAAAATTTCACTTTAATCTGGATCCTGATACAAAAGTGGAGAAACTATCAGTAGGTGAACAGCAAAGGGTTGAAATATTAAAGGTTTTATATAGAAAAGCTGATGTAATAATATTAGACGAACCAACAGCTGTTTTAACTCCACAAGAGGTTAATGATTTGTTTGTGATATTAAGAAGACTTAGGGATGATGGTAAAAGTATAATTATTATCACACATAAGTTAAAGGAAACTAAAGCTATCGCAGATAGAGTAGTTGTACTAAGAGATGGTCATCTAGTAATTGATGATGTAAATCCAAGCGATACAACAACAAAGCAACTTTCTGAGATGATGGTTGGCAGGGAAGTCAATTTAGATACACGTAAACCTGCAAAAAACATTGGAGATATATGCTTAAAGGTATCAAATTTAAAGGTAGAAGAAGATGACAAGGAGAAAATAAAGAATATTTCCTTTAATGTACGACATGGTGAAATCTTAGGGATAGCGGGTGTTGAAGGAAATGGACAGACTCAACTTCTAGAGGCACTTACGGGACTTATAGAACAAAATGCAAAAGAGATAACTTTAGATGGCAAAAAATTGAATGGCAACAGTGCACAGTTTTTGAAGGCAGGAATTGGTCATATTCCAGAGGACAGATTGTCGATGGGATTGGTTAAAGAGATGTCTATAATGGAAAATCTCATATTGGGTTACCATAGAGAACGGGACTTTTGCACAAGGCATGGAATACTTTTGAAGAAGAATATCTTCAATTATGCAAAAAGTTTGAAGGAGAAATTTTTAATTAAAGCCCCAAGTGTTGAAGTAGCTGCTAGTTCTCTTTCAGGTGGAAATCAACAGAAAATAATAATTGCTAGGGCATTTAGCAGAAATCCAAAAGCGATAATTATTGCCCATCCTACAAGAGGAGTAGATATTGGTGCAATAGAATATATTCATGAACAACTACTTGAATTAAGAGATAAAGGTGCTGCGATATTATTGGTTTCAGCAGATTTAGATGAAGTTAGAAAATTAAGTGATAGAATTTTAGTGCTTTACGAAGGGAAAATTGTTTCGGAAAGTATGCCTGGAGAATTGGATGAAATAGAAATGGGATTATTGATGACAGGTGGACATACTATGGTTGAGGAGGGGAATCAATGTTAAATAATTTGGAGAGTGCAAAAAAGATGGAAGTAAGAAATTCATTCATAAATTCCTTTTTAGCATTGGTATTCTCACTTTTATTAGGAGCTATTTTTATTTGGGTATGTGGATATTCTCCAATAGAAAGTTATAAAGCTATAATTGGTGTGTCTTTAGGTACAGTAAAGGGATTTGCATTATCACTAAGCCAGGCAACTCCACTTATGTTTACAGGACTTTCATTTGCACTTGCCTATAGAGTACGTATGATAAATACTGGTGCAGAAGGACAATTATATGCTGGTGCAATGGCAGCTGCTTTGGTAGGCGCTTATGTACATAATTTACCAAGTCCTATTCATATTTTGTTAGCTTTTGGTGCTGCATTTATTGCAGGTGGGTTAGTTGCTTTGCTTGTGGCTGCAGCTAAGGTTTATTTAAAATCAAATGAAATAACCATGACTCTTATGTTAAATAATATTATCATTTTATTTACAAGCTATCTTGCTAATGGACCACTTAAGCCAGCAGGCAGTGGAGTTGGACAGACTGAACGCATTGATGATAGTGCAAAATTAATGAAGTTGATACCCCAGACCCAATTAACAATAGCGATTTTTGTAGTCATAATTGTAGCTGTTATACTTCAGTATATTTTGCATAAGACAGTATTTGGTTATGAGATAAAGGTTACTGGGTTAAATTTAAGAGGAGCATATGTAGCCGGTATCAATGTGGGTAAAACATATTTACTTACCTTTGCTTTAAGTGGTGCAGTCGCTGGTTTAGGTGGGGCAGCTATGGTATTAGGTGTTAATTATCGATTTATAGAGGGATTTTCATCAGGTTATGGATTTTCAGGAATTTCCATAGCAGCCTTAGCAGCATATAGCCCTATTGGCGTAATTCTATCGGCATTTTTAATAGGTATTTTAAAAGCAGGTACAATCACTTTAAATCGTACTACTTCGATTCCTGTAGAGTTTGTAGATGTAATACAGGTTTTAGTAATCATATTTGTAGCAGCTCCTACTTTAATTCGAGCTATTTTAAATAAATTTAAAAAAATAAAAGAGCTCACCAATAAACAAAAACATGGAGGTGAAGCTATATGAATTTCAATGCAGATTTAGTTTATTCTATAATTGCTTCCACCTTGAGAAGTTCAGTGCCTTTAATACTTGCTTCCTTGGGAGGATGTTTTTCAATGAGAGCCGGAGTTAGTGATTTAGGCTTAGAGGGAATGATGTTAGCTGGTTCATTTTTTTCAGTATTAGGTTCGTGGATTTCTGGAAGTGCTTGGATAGGTTTATTATTCGGTATAGTATTTGGAATGCTGTTTTCTATGTTACATGCAGTTATGCATATAACATATCGCGTAAATGCTTCGATTAGTGGAATGTGTGTAAATCTTCTAGCAACTGCAGCAACACCTTTATTGTTAAATGAAATATTCAAGATGAGTGGAAAATCAGTTACTGTAGAAGCTTTTAAAAAGCCAAATTGGGAATGGTTAAATCAAATTCCTGTATTAGGCAGGATTTTAGGAGCACAAAATGTATTGTTCTTTTTAGCACTTTTACTAGTCATTTTAGGATGGATATTTTTATATAAGACAAAACTAGGTCTTAGAATGAGAATGGTAAGTGAAAATCCTCATGCAGCAAGTACTGTTGGACTAAATGTACTTGGATATAAATATTTTGGTGTTGCAATGAGTGGATGTTTTGCAGGACTTGGAGGAGCATATTTATCTCTTGGCCAGATGAATTTGTTTGTAGAAAATATGACATCTGGAAGAGGATATATAGCTGTAGTTATTAATGCTTTTGGGAAATACAATCCTATAGGTACATTAGGAGGAAGTATATTCTTTGGATTCTTTGATGCCTTACAGACAGTTTTCCAAAGCATATTCCCATCGCAATTGGTAATGATGATGCCATATGTGTTTACACTTTTAGTAATTACATTTGGATTGAGCGGTGGAAAGGCTCCAGCTGGAGTTGGAAAGCATGTGGAATAGGAGGAGTGTTTTATGTTAGATAATAAATGGGAAAATGCATCCAGACCTACAGATGAGTCTGGCAAGCAATATCATATACAATGTGGAGTAGGAGATGTAGCACGTTATTGCTTACTTCCAGGTGATCCAAAGAGAGTAGGCAAGATTGCAGAAATGTGGGACAGTGCCAACTTAGTTGCAGATTACAGAGAGCATGTTACCTATACAGGTAAAATTGGAGATATGGATATTTCTGCTTGCTCAACAGGAGCAGGAGGGGGTTCCACAGCAAGTGCCATAGAAGATTTGGCTGAAATAGGTTGTGACACTTTAATTCGTGTTGGAACCTGTGGTACTATACAAAATAATATCAAGCCAGGAGATTTAATTATAAGCAGTGGAGCTGTAAGGATGGAAGGCACCAGTGATGGTTATGTATTAAATTCCTATCCGGCAACAGCTAATTATGAAGTAACTATGGCTCTTATTGAGGCTGCAGAAATATTGGGGTATACATACCATGTTGGTATTGGTTATACAGCATCCTCTTTCTTTTGTGGGCAAGGTAGACCAGGATATAAAGGCTATAGTCAAAGCTTTATGAAATCAATAATTCCTGACATGCAAGCAGCAGGAGTTCTTAATATTGAGATGGAAGCTGCTACTGTACTTACTATTAGCTCATTGTATAAATTAAGAGCTGGTGCTATTTTTACAGTAGTTGCAAATCGTGTTGACAATTCCTTTAAATATGATAAGAGTTCTACTGATCAAAATATAGAAGTTGCAAATTTAGCTATGCAAATTCTTCATAAATGGGATAAACTAAAAGAAGAATCTGGTAAGAAGTTCTTTTATCCTTCACTCTTAAAATAATTTGTTAGAAAATAAAATATTTAAGCTATATAAAAATAGGTGCTGGTAATAAAATCGACATCTATTTTTTGACGTGTATTTGTAACTTACTTGTAACTTCTATGTAACCATCTTTAGTTATTTACTTGATATAATATATCCATAATGTACTAGGAGGTATTTTAATGAAGAAATCTAATAAAAATCTTGTTTTATCATTAGCTGCAGCTATGGTACTAAGTCCTGTTGCTGTGAGTGCGGTTTCTGCGATACCAACAGATTCGGCTATAGAATCTCCAGTTCTTGAAAATGATGAAATAAGAATGAGTGAATATGTTGAAATTACAGGTAAAATTGAAGAGATAACAAATGCAGATGGAACTTTATCTATATTGGTTAAAAATAATAATGAAGAAGGTTTAGATTCGATTATAGCTTATGTAGATGACAGTGTAATCTTATTAAGTAAGGAAAAAAAGGATTATATCGATATTAAAGATTTAGAAGTAGGGATGGAAGTTTCTGTATTCTATCATAAGGATACAGTAATGACCAAGAGTTTGCCACCTATGCTTTGGCCAGATGTTGTTGTAATTGATGATGCTGAAGAAAATATGAGTGTAATGGTCTCTAAGTTTGATAAGGAATTACTAAATGCTGAAAAGGATATGTATATACGAATATCCGAAGACACTATTATAGTTGATAAGGATGGAAATAAAGTAGATAAATCTGATTTAACTGATAAAGATCTAATAGTTTTTTATGATATCGTATTGTTGAGTTATCCAGGTCAAACTTCACCTAAAAAGATAATTGTTCTTCCTGATAGAGAAAATGCAGCTATTGATGATACAGTGGAAGTTAAAGAAATATCGTTAAAGGATGAACTTATTAAGAATGATGAAGGAGTTACTATGATTCCACTAAGAGCTGTTGCGGAAAGTCTTGGCTATGAAGTATTATGGAATCAGGAAAAAAATACTGTTGAGTTAGTAAAAGAATCTCAACATACGGCTGTAGTTATTGGAGAAAATGAGAATGGTAATACACCTGTTTTAGTTGATTCAAAGACATATGTACCATTAAGCTTTGCGGAAGAAATATTGAAAGTAAATGTTGAATTATTAGAAGATGGAAACGTAAAAATTTTTGAATAATTTAATCAAGATTTGTATAAAAAGGTTCTGTTAAGTGATTGCAGAACCTTTTTATATGAAACACTATTTTTATGATTAAAATTATACAAAATATGGTATAATTTAATAGAGTATATCTGGGGGTTTCCTATTATTCGTGCACATAAAATTTAGGCTACTATTAAAATAATATTTTTATAAAGGAGTGTTTTATATGGCCGATAAGAATATTAAGAACAAGGAAGCAAAGAAGAAAAAGAAAGTACTTGAATTAAGACCTACCCCTTCTTTTGTTAACCAGGTAGAAACAGAGCCGGAATTAGTTCCAAAGAAAAAGAAAAAAGCTTAGTAGACAAGAAAAGGAATTTGGTTAGAATACCATGTTTCTTTCGCCAGTATTTCATTTTTATTTGATTCATTAAAAAATCCTTATTTCAATTTGGAAATAAGGATTTTTTTTTCGAATAATATCGCTGATAGTACTAAAATTATGATAGCAATCAATGAATACCTTCAGTAGAACATTTATTAATAAAAAGGATTTATGACTTTTTTGTAGAATATAAATGCAAGAAGACAAAGTTTTATTTTTATAATTTTTATAATGATTTATTCAAGGATTTCCTTTAGTAAAGTAAATATAATTACGTGGTTATTCGTATGTAAAGCAATACTATATCATAAACTGAATATAAAAGTAATGAACTTATTTACAAAGGGGTGATCTATATGGATGATAAATCCATGCTTGCTTATTACAAACAAGCTTATGAAGAGTTAGAAGTTCTACTTGATAATTGTTTTGACCAAATAACTATAGCTAATGAGAAGGGAATATTTACAAAGGTAAGCAAATCCTGTGAAAAAAATTTTGGACTATCTGAAAATAAAATTGTAGGCTCAAGTGCATTTGATTTAGAGGAAGAAGGAATTTTTAATACTTCAATTACAGTCGAGGTATTGCGTAAGGGGACTAAAACAACATTAATACAAAAAACAGCTGCAAATAAGATATTAATGGTAACTGGATTTCCTATGTTTGATAAGGATGGTAATATAGTATCGATAATCAACATTTCAAGAGATATTACTGAGACTGAGAGATTGAAAACTGAACTTGAAAGTATTCATTCTGAACTTCAATGGGTTAGAGATGAATGTAATCGTAGAGAAAAATTAAGAGAAAATAAAATATCCTGCAAGAGTAGTTCTATGGCAAAAGTATTAAATCTTGTTAATCATATTGCTAATTCGGATGCAACAATTCTATTACTTGGCGAAACAGGAGTAGGAAAAGGTTATATGGCAAAAACCATACATAATATAAGTACAAGAGAAAAAGAACCATTTATTAGTATTAATTGTGGAGCAATACCAGAGAATTTATTGGAGTCTGAACTGTTTGGATATGAGAGTGGAGCTTTTACAGGGGCATCGAAGGGTGGTAAGAAAGGTTTATTTGAAATTGCTGGTAATGGAACTATTTTTTTAGATGAAATTGGAGACATGCCTTTAAATCTTCAAGTTAAACTTTTACATGTAATGGATTCTAAGGAAATCTATAGAGTGGCCGCTTCAAAACCAATTAAAGTGCATGCAAGAATTATTGCAGCAACTAATAAAGATCTAAAAAAGATGATATTAGAAGGAAAATTTAGAGAGGATTTATATTATAGACTCAATGTAGTTCCAATTACAATTCCTCCTTTAAGAGATAGGAAAGAAGATATTCCAAACCTTATAAAGACATTTCTGGAACAGTATAATGATGAATATAAAACTGATAAGACAATTTCTTCGACAGGATGCAATATGCTAATTAATTATGATTATAAGGGTAATATTAGAGAACTTGAAAATATAATTGAAAGACTAGTTATTACAACTACAGATAGTGTAATTGATGAAAATCATATTTTAGGTGTAATTGATCCAATTAACAGAAGAACATATGAAATTGATGAAATCATTCCTATTAAAGAGGCAGTAGAAAATTTGGAAAAGAGTATACTTACTGAGGCTTTTCGAAGATATAAAACAACGAGAAAAGTTGCAGAAGTTTTAAATATTGATCAATCAACTGTTGTTAAAAAGGCAAAAAAGCTAAACGTAAAATGAAGCGATGAAATATATCAAGACAATCGATGAAAATAATCATCAATTGCCTTTTTTTCTATATATATAGATTTAAAATGTCTTAAATTAGGGGAATAGTTAATAAATAAATATTGGCATTATAATTGCATTAATTAAAGACAAGAGAACTAAGTCATAAAAGGAGGTATCAACGTGGAAACTCAACTAGGTAGAATTGTTAATGACATTGAGAACATTAGCAGTATCACTGCTACACCAGGCAATGGATGTACAAGATTCTCTTATAGCAATGAAGATCTCAAAGCCAGAGAGTATCTAATGGAAAAAATGAGGGATATAGGTCTCGCTATAAAAGTTGATGCAGTTGGTAATATTCGAGCTAAATTATTTGATGAAAATAACAAGGATAATTCGTCTATAATGATAGGCTCTCATATTGATACGGTGCTTAATGGTGGGAAGTTTGACGGACTGACAGGGGTTGTTACAGCTCTTGAGGTTATAAGGGTAATAAAAGAAAATAATATCAAATGTGAGAAGCCCATAGAATTAGTAATATTTGCTGAAGAAGAAGGATCCAATTTTGATGTAACTTTATTGGGTAGTAAGGCTCTAACAGCTAACTATACTGTTGAAGATCTTAAAAGAATCAGTAACGACAAAGGCAATAGTGCATATGAGGTAATGAAAAAGTTTGGTCTTGATATAGATAATTTACCAAACGAAACTTTAAAAGATGAAGAAATTGAGGCAATGATAGAATTACATGTGGAACAGGGAGGAGTCTTGGATAAGGAAGATATACCTGTTGGAATTGTTGAAGCTATAGCTGGGATGAAAACACTTAGGGTAAGCGTAAAAGGAGTTTCGAACCATGCGGGTTCAACACCTATGAATTTAAGATTGGATCCGATGGTGGCATCTGCTGAGCTAATTACCTCAATAAAAGATGCAGCCATTATGAAATCGTTTCCAACTACGGTAGCCACTGTAGGAAAGATTAATATTACCCCTAATAGAACAAATGTCATTCCAAAGGAAGTCGAATTTTTTGTTGATATTAGAGATGTAAAGGAAGAAGGAATAGAGTGCATTGAAAATGAACTGAAAAAAAAATCGATAGATGTTATAGAAAAATATGGTGTGGCAATACATATTGAAGAAATTGGCATGTCAGATGTAGTACATCTTTCCAGAAGAGTAACAAGAGTTATTGAAGAATCAGCAATAGTTAAAGGGATAAAATATATGAAAATAAATAGTGGCGCTGTACATGACTCAGCAATGTTATCAGAAGTTACAGATGTTGGGATGATATTTGTTCCAAGTATTGGTGGTTATAGTCACTGTCCTGAAGAGTTAACAAAGTATGAAGATATTAAACTTGGTTGTGATTTACTTTTGGAAGCAGTGATTAATTTATCAAATAGACCAATTAGTGCTACAAATAATAAATAAAAAATAAAGGAGGATAAGGTTATGAGTTTACTAGTCAAAAATGGAACCATTGTAACTGCTATGGATGAATACAAGGGTGATATCTTAATCGATGATGGAAAGATAACTGCCATAGGTAAAAACCTTGACAATTTAGCCAACGAGATTATAGATGCCCAGGGCATGTATGTTATGCCTGGTGGAGTGGATCAACATGTTCATTTCTCGTTTGATTTCAATGGTGAAAAAGTTAGAGGATTTGAAACCTCAAATGCTGCAGCAGTAGGAGGAACAACTACAGTAATTGAATTCGTTAATCAAATTAAGGGGAAGGGTTTAATAGACACCATAGATGATTATAGAAAAGAAAGTGCAGAAGGAATAGCAATGGTAGACTATTCTTTTCATGGTGTAATTACTGACCCTAGTACAGGAGTATTTGATGAAATTGAAAGACTTCCTGAAGCTGGTTATCCTACAGTAAAATTATTTATGGCTTATAAAGGAATGTTTTTCCATTGTGATGATAATGTTATTGCTAAAGCAATGCAAAAAGCAAAGGATGTAGGAGTTACAATAATGGTACATGCTGAAAATGCAGATTTAATTGATATCTTGCAAAAAGACTGCATAGAAAACGGAAACTATCAACCATATTATCATGCTGTATCAAGACCACCTCTAGTTGAAGTTGAAGCTACTGAGAGGGCTATAAATATTGCCAAATTAATGGAAGCTCCATTGTATGTAGTACACGTAACAACAAAAGGAGCAGTAGATGCTGTAAAACGTGCACAGGGCGAGGGCCTTCCAATTTACGGTGAGACCTGTACACATTACCTATTATTAGATAAGAGCAATTTGGCAAAAGAAAACTTTGAGGGTGCTAAATATGTATGTTCTCCTGCTTTAAGAGAGAAGGAAGATAGAGATTATCTTTGGGAATCAATTAAGAATGGTTGGTTAAATGCTGTAAGCTCAGACCACTGTGGTTTTGATTGGAAAAAACAAAAACATATGGGAATTAAGGATTTTAGAAATATTCCAAATGGTGCACCTGGTTTAGAGAATAGATTTGGAATGCTATGGACATATGGTGTAGAAGAAGGCAAGATAAGTAAATCTAAGTTTGTAGATCTAATCTCAACTACTCCAGCAAAAAATAACGGATTAGGACATCGTAAAGGTCATATAGGTGTTGGGTATGATGCTGATATAGTTCTTTATGATCCTAGTAAGTCTTTAGTAGTCTCCAATAAAACAAGCCTACAGGGTGTTGATTACAATTCATTCGAAGGGTTTAAACAAATTGGTAGAGTTGAAAAGGTTTTATTACGTGGTCAATTAATAGTTGATGATGGAAAATATATTGGGCAAAAAGGTCAAGGAGAATTTATTCCAGGAAAGGCTTATGGACTTTGTTATGACGGTATAAAATCCAGTCGAAATAAGCTTGCTTCGAACATCTAAACAAATTGTATAAGGTAGAAGCATTTTAGCTTCTACCTTGATAAAATATAACATTAATTATACGAGGAGGTAAAACTATGGAAGATAATAAAAATACTAAAATTGATCTTGATGGAATTAATGCTATCCCTATGTCCCATAGAACTATGTCTGGGATGGATTATGCAATGGTCTTTTGGTCATCTACCATTATCGTTCAGATAATGGTAATTGGTTTGTATATATTACATCCCATTGGACAATTAAATTTTTTACAAGTTATTATGGTTGGTTTGATTTCTAGTATTATTCTTTCATTTTGTATGACTTATAATGGATTGCCGGGAATTAAATATGGAATCCCATTTATTGTTCAAGCAAGAGCAGGATTTGGAAATAATGGTGCAAGGGTAATAGCATTTATAAGAAGTATTCCTGCAATAGCATGGAATGGAATTGGATGTTGGATAGGTGCTGAGTCACTTAAGGTAGTTACTAATCAGTTATTTGGAGTAGGAAACGTTTGGGTTTATTTCTTTCTAATTTTATTTCTTCAAAGTTTTCTTGCATATAAGGGAATAAAGTCTATAAAATGGTTTGATGCTGCAATGTCTATTGTAATATTTGCAATGCTTTTTTATTTTTTCTTTGTAGTATTCAAAACAGGGAAAGTAGATATTAGTGCTGGTATGCAGGTTAAAGGAAATTGGACCTTTGCATTTTGGGCAAGTGTCATGGGAGCTTTAGCTAATTATACTACTGCAATACTTAATGCCTCTGATGTAATGAGACATGTAAAGCCTAAAGATCCAGAAAAACCTATACGTACCAGTGCCTTTGCATCTTTCTTTGGTATAATACCTCCTTGGATGTTTATGATTTTGTCTGGAATGATAATAGGTTTGGCTACTGGGGCAAAAGATCCTATTGAAGGATTAGTACAGTTAGCACCAAATTCAGCATTTGGTATAATATTGCTACTATTTATTATTCTAGCACAAGTTACATCAAACTTAACTCTAAATATATTACCACCTGCATTAGCTATGCAAGATATATTTAAATTTTCTTGGAAAAAAGGTATAATAATAGTTGGATTCCTTAGCGTATTAACTTGCCCATGGATATTATTTACAAGTGATTACTTTTTTGTGTTTCAAAACGTTTATTCATGCTTCTTAGGACCTGGGTTTGGAGTACTCATAGCGAACTATTATATAGTTAATAAACAAAAATATGATTTAGATTTATTATATAGCAATGAAGCTTACGAGTTTTATAAAGGATATAGTCCCGCTGCTATGATTGCATTAGTAGGTGGAGCTGTATTGGCTTTTTTCTTTATGAATTATTCATGGTTTGTGGGATTTCCAACTGCATTTATTATCTATGTAGTATTAAAGAAAATGGGTATTGAGAGTAAATATGATGAACTTCAGGGTTTAAAGATGTAGTAAAATTAAAAAGAGTATATTAATAAATTTTATTTGGAGGTGTATAATGAGTCTAATAAAAATAAGTTCTGGTGACTATAAATTCATAGCAAAATTCGAATTAGAAAAAGCACCAAAAACTTGTAAAAGATTCTTAGAGTTATTACCATATAAGGAAAGAATAATTCATGTAAGATGGAGTGGTGAAGCTGTATGGATTCCATTAGGAGAAACAGATCTTGGATTAGGATTTGAAAATCATACAAGTCATCCTTCGCCAGGACAAATATTACTATATCCAGGAGGATACAGTGAAACAGAAATATTACTTCCTTATGGGGATACTTGTTTTTCAAGTAAAGTAGGTCAATTAGCTGGTAATCATTTTTTAACAATTATCGAAGGAAATGAAAGATTATATGAACTAGGAAGAAAAGTTTTATATGAAGGTGCACATGATATAACATTTGAATTATTAGAATAATTTGGGTACTAAAGGACTCAAAAATTGCGTCATTTGTAATTTAATATAGTTAATGTAGAAAAGCCATTGGGATTTATCTAAATGGCTTTTCTATTGTCTATAATATCTATATTTAACAGCTTTAAGATAGAAATATATAAAAAAGCACTGCGATTTTATGTTATAATAATTAGGACATGTAGTATATTCTATTAAGTGAGTTGATGAAGATGAAATTTTTAGTAGACTTTTTAAAGGGAATCATAATTGGGGTAGGGGCTGTGGCACCTGGAGTTAGCGGAGGTGCTTTTGCAGTTATGCTGGGTGTGTATCACAAGCTAACGGATGCTATAGGAAATATTTTTAAGGATTTTAGACGTAAAGTATTTTTTTTATTTCCTTTAGGACTTGGTATCTGCGTTGGTGTTTTAGCTTTTAGCAATGTGATGAAATATTTATTTAAATACTATAATAGTCAAGTTAAGCTTCTATTTATAGGTCTTATGATAGGGACGCTACCTTCTATTTTTCATGAAGCTAATAAGTATGGTTTTAAAAAGTCTTATTTGGTACCCAGTATTGTAACATTTATCATAGCAATATTGTTTACTTTCATGGGAAATTCAGTTATAGATATTGTACCTGAGGAAAATCCAAGCTTACTTGCTTTAATGATATATGGTGTAATAATCGGCTTTGGTACTATAGTGCCTGGCATTAGTTCGTCGTTTATTTTAATGTATATAGGAGCATATGAAATTCTTCTGGATGGTATTTCTAGTATGAATTTAATGATATTGATACCAACAGGAATAGGATTTATAATAAGTATTATGATATTTGCAAGTCTTATTAATTATTTATTTGAAAAGATATATGGATATACATATTATACTGTTATAGGATTTGTATTGGGTTCAATTTTTGCTATATTCCCTGCTATAGACTTGAATATAGACTTTATCTTTGGTATAGTCTTTTGTATATTGGGAGCATTAATATCTTATACATTAAGTAGAATTAAAATATCATCCTAAGGGATGATTTTTAATTTGGTAGAAGTTGTAAAATTGGTTAGACTATTATAAAATATAGTAAGATACAAAGGATGATTATATGAGAAAATATATTTTGCTTATGTTAGTAATCCCCATATTGTTATCGGGGTGCAGAAAGGATAAGATCCCTCCAACCATAGAGGAACCAGATGTAGAGGGACCCACTGAAATACCTATAGAACCTCCAAGAGATCCTGTTAAAGAAATCATTAATGAAATGAGTCTTGAGGAGAAAATTGGACAGCTTTTAATAGTAGGCATAGATGGAACTGAGATTGATGATTTTGATAAAGCCAATATCATAGACAACAAGGTAGGAGGATTTATCTTGTTTTCAAGAAATATTGAAAATAAGAGTCAGGTCATGAATTTACTTGAATCATTAAGAGAACTCAATAAGGACAATAAATTACCACTTTTTCTATCAGTTGATGAAGAGGGTGGATTAGTGAGTAGGGTATCAAAAATATATACTAATTTACCCGATGCAGTAAATTTAGGTAGAAAAAATGATGATGAGCTCTCATTTAAATACGGTGAAAATTTAGGCATAAAATTGAACAGCCTTGGTTTTAATCTAGACTTCGCACCAGTGTTAGATATAAATTCAAATCCTAACAATCCTGTTATTGGTAAAAGATCCTATGGAAATACAGCTGAGGTTGTATCTCAGGTTGGAATGGAAGTTATAGAAGGTATCAAAACTCAAAAGATTATACCTGTTGTTAAACATTTTCCTGGTCATGGAGATACGGATACTGATTCTCATCTAGATTTGCCAAGAGTTGATAAATCCTTAAATGAATTAGAATCTTTGGAACTAATACCCTTTAAGAAAGCAATTGACAATGGAATAGATATGATAATGGTTGCACATATTTTATTTCCACAGCTTGATGCAGATGTACCAGCTACTATGTCCCCTGTAATTATTAAAGAAATTTTAAGAGACAAGCTGGGGTATGAAGGAGTGGTAATTTCTGACGATATGACTATGGGAGCTATAGTCAACAATTATTCTATTGAGGAAGCAGCACTCAAGTCATTAATTAGCGGAGGAGATATAGTTCTCGTTTGTCATGGGAATCAAAACCCTAAATTAGTCATAGATAGAATCAAAGAGGCAATAGATTCTGGTGAAATATCCATGGATGAAATTGATAATAAAGTATATAGGATAATAAAAGTAAAAGATAAATATAATCTTATAGAGAATAAAATGATAGATATAGATACGGATGTTTTGAATAATATGACCATTGAATTAAATAATAAATTAAAGTAGGGGGGATTACTTTGATAAAAGCAATTGGAATTGACTTAGGTGGCACCAACATTCATGGAGGGATAATCAGTGTTCAAGGTATAGTCACTAAATCCATTGTACGTGAAACTGGAAGAGGTGTAGGAGCTGCAGAGGTTATCAGAAGAATTGCTTTAGTAATCGACGAACTGCTGGGATACGAAGATGATGTAGTAGGCATTGGGATAGGTTCACCTGGGTTTATTGATATAGATAAGGGAAAGGTGCTTTCGGTAGGAGGAAATATAGAAGGATGGGCAGGTACAAATATCAGAGACGAATTGTTAAATTACTTTCCAAATTATAAGATTGTAGTAGGAAATGATGCTAATATAGCAGCTATCTGTGAGGGTTGGTTAGGTGCTGGCAAGGACCTTAATAGTTTTATAATGCTAACAATTGGTACTGGATTAGGCGGAGCAATTTATACTAAAAATCATGGCATATGGAAAGGTCACAATTTTCAAGGTGGTGAATTAGGCCATGCTATACTATATCCTAATGGAAGGAAATGCTCATGTGGTCAATATGGTTGTGCAGAGCAGTATGTATCTGGTCCTGCTATTGAAAAACTTTATTATGAACAAACTGGAGTAAAAAAAAGTGGCAAAGAAATCTTTAGATTATGCAATATAGATGATAATGCTCAATTAATTGTAAATAATTTTGCAGAAAATCTTGCTATATATATCTCTAGTCTAAAAAACATCTTTGATCCGGAAGGAATTATTATAGGTGGAGGAGTCATCGATTCGAGAGAATATTGGTGGGATAAAATGATTAATAATTATTTAAAATACGTCAACGATTCACAGGGTATGAAAATAGTACCTGCACTTTATTTAAATGATGCTGGTATGATAGGTGCCGGGAAATTAGTCTTTGATTTTCATTAGAAAGATATGGTTCATATTCCAAAAAGAATTGTATTTTACACGAATATTATATATAATATTCGTGTATCGAAATATTTTAGAAACACAAGGAGTGAGAGAATGTTCAAAAGATTTATAGCATATTATAAACCTCACTTAGGTTTATTTTTTATTGACATGTTTTTTTCATTTTTAATGTCAGCCTTTGATCTTATATTCCCTATTTTTTCTAGGAATATGATAAATGAAGCAATACCCAATGGTCAGATGAATGTTTTAGTTAAATGGTCAATAATTATGTTTGTTATATTTATACTAAGATATATAAGCAACTATATAGTATCTTATTGGGGACATTTTTTAGGTGTAAAGATTGAACAGGATATGAGACAAGATATCTTCTCTCATCTTCAAACACTTTCATTTACCTATTTTGACAATACAAAAACTGGTCATATAATGTCTAGAATCGTAAATGATTTAAGAGATATAACAGAACTTGCTCATCATGGACCTGAAAATATATTTATATCTTTTGTAATGATTGTAGGTTCATTCATTATATTGATGAAAATTGAATGGAGGCTTACTCTTATAATATTTGCTTTTATTCCATTGATGCTGTACTTTGTAATGAAAAGAAAGGATAAAATGGAAGAATCTTTTAGGCAAGTAAGAAAAAGAATAGCAAATGTAAATTCACAGATTGAAAATAGCATATCTGGTGTAAGAGTTGCAAAATCATTTACTAACGAAGATTATGAAATAGAAAAATTTAGTGAAAACAACTTGGAGTATTCTGAAGCAAGAAGAATATCTTATAAGGTAATGGCTGAATTTGTTGCGGGTATGGGAATTATATCCAATATTTTGAATCTAATAGTCATATCGGTAGGGGGTTATTTTGTTTACACCAATGTATTGAATATAGGAGATTTGTTTGCTTATTCTCTATACGTTAATTTTTTTATGCAGCCAATTAAAAGATTAACTGACTTTGCTCAACAACTCCAGGATGGTATGACCGGATTCGAAAGATTTATTGAAATAATGGATATAGAGCCTGATATTGTAGATAGTGAAAATGCAAAGGATATAGAAGACATTAAAGGAAATATAGAATTTAAGAATGTCAGCTTTAGCTATAATAATGATGAGGATACTGTATTATCAAATTTAAATTTAGAAATTGATGCAGGAAAGACTGTAGCACTTGTAGGTCCTTCTGGGGCAGGAAAGACTACTTTATGTCATCTGATACCAAGATTTTATGAGTTAAAAGAAGGAGAAATTCTTCTAGATGGAATAGATATAAAGGATATAAAGTTACAATCACTTAGAAAAAATATAGGGCTGGTTCAACAGGACGTATTTTTGTTCACAGGTACTGTTAAGGACAATATTGCTTATGGTAATCCTTTAGCAAGTGACGAGGAAATAATTGAGGCAGCAAAAAAGGCAAGTATTCACGATTTTATTATGGAATTGCCAGATGGATATGAAACATATGTAGGAGAAAAAGGAGTAAAATTGTCAGGTGGTCAAAAACAAAGAATTTCTATTGCAAGACTTTTCTTGAAGAATCCACCTATATTGATTCTAGATGAGGCAACCTCAGCATTGGATAACGAAACAGAAATAATGATTCAGCAATCACTGGAGAAATTGTCTCATGGTAGAACTACCTTAGTCATAGCACATAGATTATCAACGATTAAGAATGCAGATGAAATATTGGTACTAACAAATGACGGAATCGTAGAGCAAGGAAGTCATGAAACACTACTTTCACAGGACAAGCTTTATGCAAAGCTGTATAACTCACAATTTAAGCATCTGGACAATTAAATAGTGTCAATTAAGCCTCCCCACTCATATTATATAATGAACTGTAAGTTTAGATGGGGAGGTTATATAATGAATTGGGATTATCCTGAGCTATATTACAGAATCTATCCTAAGTTGTTGGAATCTATGAATGAACATTTGGGACCTGAATATTCCAGTAATGAGATATCTGAGGAAAAAGCACAAATAATTGTTGATGATGTATATGGGAAAATGGTCAGAGAATGTCCAGAAATAGATGTTGATCCTTTAGATAGAAAAAAGCGAGGAAGAGTTAAATCTGCGCAAAGAATCTATTATGGAAGAGGAAAACTTGTAAAAGATTTAATAGCCATATTCTTGATTTCTGAGCTATTAAGAAGGAATCAATATGGTGGTAGTTATCAAAATCCATATTTTTATCCATTCTAATAGGCTTGTTATAGCCTATTTTTTTTGGGTATAATTAAATTTACGTAACCTGCAGTAAATTGATGGCAAAAAACGACAAAATTTATGCAGTTGTTCATATCTATTTATAGTGATAATTTTATTAAAATGCTTAAAATGGCCTAACTAATAAATAAAATGATAAATATATTTACTGTTACTATTCCGTAACTAATTATCGATTGAAATGTTGTAAAATGTATAATATGATTATATTATGGAAATGCAACTGGGGGTCTCGCTATGCGAAATAAAAGAAGAATCAAAAAAGTTAAAAAAGGATTTATATATACTGCCATTTGTTTACTGATTTGTTCAGCAATAATTGGTGGATTATCAATTAAAAACAAATATTTTGGAAAACAAATAGTAGAGGCTGTTAATGTTGGTGATACATTAAGCATGATGAATGAACATAATCCTGTTAATTTAGCACTTAAAGATAAAATTAATCTAATAAATGTGGAAAAAGCAGAATTACAGTTAGAGGCAAAAAGAGATGAAATAAAAGCTGAAATATCAGCTAATGAAAAATTAGAGCAAGATATGGAAAATCAAAGAATTGAAGATGCAAAGGCAAATGGAAAAATTGCATACCTAACCTTTGATGATGGACCTTCACTTGTTTCTACCCCTAAAATTCTTGATATTCTAGAAGAATATGATATTAAAGCTACCTTCTTTGTAATAGGTTATATGGCTGAAAAGCACCCTGAAATTCTTAGGATGGTTCATGAAAAAGGACATACAATTGGTAATCACTCATACTCGCATAATTATGGTTATATATATAGAAATGTGACAAACTTTATGGATGATATAAACAAGACAAATGTAGTATTAAAAGATATATTAGGTGATGAGTTTAGTACAAATATAATAAGGTTTCCTGGTGGATCCTTCGGAAAGGACAACTTTATAAAACGTGTTCAAAAGGAGGGACTTCACTACTTTGATTGGAATTCATTAAATGGTGATGCAGAAGGTGTAAAATTTAGTAAGCAAAGGTTAGTTAATAGATTCAAGGAAACTGCAAAGAATAAAAAGAAACTTATAATTTTAATGCATGATACAGATGCTAAATCTACCACGGTGGAAGCTTTACCTGAAATCATTGAATATTTACTCGAAAATGGCTATGTATTTGATGTATTGGATAATTATTATGAGTAAACTGGATTGGAGTGAATAAAATGGGAAATTCTATTTTAGTAATAGAGGATGAAGATTCAATAAGAAAATTTATAAAAATCAATCTAGACAGGGCAGGCTTTGATGTTAAGGAGGCGGCTTCGGGAGAAGCTGGAATTGATATAGCTAGAAAGGAAACAATTGATATCGTGGTTTTGGATATAATGTTACCTGGAATAGATGGATATGAGGTTTGCAAAATCCTGAGAAATGAATTTCCTCATCTTGGTGTGATTATGCTTACGGCAAAGAGTCAGGATATAGATAAGATTATGGGTCTGGAATATGGTACTGATGATTATATGACAAAACCTTTCAATCCAATGGAGTTGGTACTTAGGGTCAAATCCTTGGCAAGAAGAATGGATAGAAATGAATCATCCGATCAATCTATGATAGTATCCGAAAGGTTTAAAATTGATGTTTATTCAAGAAAGTTCTATAAGGATGATGAAGAATTAGATCTTACACCAACAGAATTTTCTATTGCAAAGTTATTTATGGAGAATCCTGGGAAAGCTTTTAAAAGAGATGAAATTTTAAATCTTGTGTGGGGATATGATTTTGTAGGGGATTCAAAGATTGTAGATGTTAATATTCGTCGACTAAGATCTAAAATAGAAAAGGATTCAAGTAATCCAAATTATATAGAAACCGTCTGGGGAGTAGGCTATAGGTGGCGGAATAAAGATTAGGGGATCAATATGAAAAAAAGCATCAAAACTAGATTGGTTTTAAATTTCATGTTAATTATAATATTTACTGTATCTATATTAGAAATTGTAGTGATTAATGGTATTAAAAGCTATTATTATCAAAATGTAGAGGATATTCTAACTAATCAAATAGAATTCTCTACAAATTTTTATGCCAGATATTTCAACGCTAGCTCCTTGGAGGAAATATTAATTGATGATATTGATATATTCTGGCAGTATACTGATGCGCAGGTGCAGATATTTTCATTAGATGGTGATTTACTGATGGACTCTCTTGGCGTTGGTAGAAATGAAGATGTAAAAAAACCAGATATACAGGATGCCATAAAAAATGGAAAAGGAGTTTGGACAGGTTATTTGACTTATGATGTAGAACCAGTTATGGCCGTTTCAATGCCTTTACAGTTTCAAGGGTCACCAATAGGGATTATTAGATTTATATCTTCTCTAAAATATACGAATGATGTAATTGGTGAAATCAATAAATTTTTAATAGCTATGGGAATTATGGTTGTATTAATAACAGGACTTATAAGTATATTTTTAGCTAATACCATAGTAAAACCTTTGAAAGAGGTTACAGAGGTAGCTGAAAAGTTGGCTAGTGGTCAGTTTAAAGCTAGAAGTAGGGTTGAACTTAATGATGAAATAGGTCGACTATCCCAAACGATGAATTATATGGCTGATGAAATATTGCGCAAGGAACAACTTAAAAATGATTTTATTTCCTCAGTCTCTCATGAACTCCGTACTCCTCTTACTTCTATTAAGGGATGGGCTATAACTTTAAACTCAGATGAGATACCTGATAAGGAACTACTTGAAGATGGACTAAAAATCATTGAAGAAGAAAGTGATAGACTGACGCAGATGGTTGAGGAATTATTGGATTTTTCCAGATTTACTTCGGGAAGAATTACCCTAGAAAAGGAAGAATTTAATATTGAAAATTCTATTAAAAGAATCACAATGCAATTAATTCCTAGAGCTAAGGACAATGGAATAAACTTTAAAGTACAAATAGATGAAAATATGCCTTTGATGATAGGTGATGAAAATAGGATTAAGCAGGTGCTAATCAATATATTGGATAATGCATTTAAATTTACTGATAAAGGTGGAGATGTAATTCTTAATGCCAATATACATGATTCGAATTTAGTTATAGAAATAATTGATAATGGAACTGGTATATCCAAGGAGGATTTACCGAATGTTACTGAAAAATTCTATAAGGGCAAGAACAGTAAATCGCATAGTGGGATTGGACTATCTATCAGTGATGAAATTGTTAAACTGCACAACGGCTCACTAAATATAAATTCAGAAGAGGGAAAGGGTACTAAAGTTATAATAAAACTTCCTTTGGAGGATGGATCGCTATGAAAAAATTAAATTTAATTATAATTATATGTATATTACTTTTGACCGCACTTTTGACTTCATGTAATATTGTTGAAGGCGATGTGGCAGAGAGAATTTCAGCTCCGGAAAACAATGCTCCTCCTATTTTAGGGAAATGGGTTATAGAAGAGGTTGTCAACAGTTCAGTATTAAAATCTGTTGATTTGGAATTGGACCAATATATTGGGAAAGAAGGATTGTTTCACAAAGATGCTGTAGTAATCGGAGACAATTATACGACTAAGCCTTCTTATAAAATAAAATATGTAGATGCTTCAGATTATCTATTATATAAATATAAAGCCAGTCCTAAAGTATTAGGCTTTGATGATGAAAAAATTGAAGTAATAACTATTTTAAATGACAATTCATATTTTTATGAATTCATAAAGATAGATGACGATACAATGTTGGTTAATATAGATGAAGTATTTTATAAAATGACAAGATCTGTAAAAGAGGTAAGTATAGAAGAGATACAGAGATATATAAGTGTAGAAAAAAATATGCTAAGATCCTTTGGGGCAGTGGAAGAAGAAAATCTTCAGACAGGTATACTTTTAGGATTGAAGACTCCTTCTTTTGATGAGGAAAATCAGGTTCCAACGTGGGAGTACAAGACTATATGGATCAATAGCCAAAATAGAACCATAGCTGGAGTATACGATTTAGATAAACTGCTAATGCCTAGAAAAAATGGGTTCTGGATAATCGAAAACAGAAGAATCGTAGAAGAAAACTCAGTTAGAGATAATCTAGTTGCATTGCCCCAATTTAGACTTAAAGATAGTGCAACAATTGATGAGGAATTTGATATTTTGAGTGCCAACAATATAAAAAATCAACATTCATATGATATAAGTGAAAGGCCTCAAGTTCCTTCAATTCTAAAAAATATACTCTTTGTAGGAAATGATTATATATCTGTAGAAAACATTGACCTAGACAGAAATTCGAGAAAAACACTTCAGGTATATGCAATAGACAATCTTGACGATAAGAGGCCAATAAAGCTAACAGATATTATTGGAGAAAATGGTAAGGAACTATTTCAGGAGGGTGCTAGAAGTGCAATAACGTTAGATCCTGAAATAACTTTAAACGAAGAAAATGTTGGATTGAGTAGAAGAAATGGATATTGGACATTAAGAGGAAGAGTAAATTATAAGCAAAATGATGAAGAACTTTATAAGGATTTCAATATTAAGGCCATACCACCAAAGGAGATGGTTAGCTTTGATGAACAGGCAATACCATGGGATGCTATTAGGCTGATAATTCCTGATGTTGTTGACGTATTTTCCTCACCTAATGAGGAATTTGTAGTTGTAGTAACACCTTCTCATATAGTCATCTATTATATTGAGGATGGTGATATAATAAATGCACCAGTAGCAAAAATAAAACTTCCATACGATTCAACGATTATTATGTCCGAATGGGCAGTAGGCAGATATGTCAATATATGGCAGGATGTTGTAGTTGATAATGGAGGAACGGAACTAGAACACTAAGATAAAAAACCTATAAGAGAGGTATAGTTATTATGAGAGAATTAATCAAATATATGGATAATACAAAAACCCTAATCTATGTATCATTTGCATCAATAGCAATTACCTTTATTACTAATATTATATTTAGAAGGTATAGATTTGCAAAATATCTACCTGGAATATTTTTTGTAGGTTTTGGGTTATTTAGTCTTTTTCAAGTGAGCAATACTTTGACTTCAAGTCAAAGTATAAGCAGTATTTTGTTATTTATAATATGTGTTGTTGGAGGATTCATAGGATTGCTATTTGCACTAATAATAGGAATTTATAATAAGCCAAGGCATAAAAGGAAAAAAACTATAAGAAGCAATGTAGATAAAGAATAAGCAAAGCGGTTAACCACTTTGCTTATTCTTTATTATATATGGAGTTTCCATGTAGTAGGGTTCGAGGATGATATACCAATAGCACCTGCATTTAAAGCTAGTTCCACATCTTTTTTATTTTCTATTAACCCACTGGCAATAACGGGAAGTCTAAGCTCCTGACTTATTTTTGTTATGACTTTAGTTACAACTCCGGGTGATATATCTATAGCATGTGGTCGAAGGGCTTTTAAGGAAGAAATATTGTCCATGAGTTCAGTTGAATCATGAATAAATAACTTTTCTATGGTGAACACACCCATATCCTTACATTGCTTCACTAGATTGTGTTTTCTTGTAATTATACCGTTCAGCTCGATATTCTTAACGATATATTCCAACCCCCATGTATCCTTTGAAAAGCCATCGATTGATTCAACTGATATAAACAGACCTTTATTTTTAGCTTTAACCTTTTGCGAAATTTCTTTTAGGTTAAAAATATTTCCCGTCATGATATAAATATTTTCACAATGTGAGTTTAAGGCCATATCTAGTTTATCTAAATTGTTTATGCACGCTATAATAGGATATGAATTCAAGGATTCAAAAAAACTATACATTCAACTTCATCCCTTCTATCAGCTTTAGCTTTTCTTTTCTATTAAGCTTTTTTAAAGATATTTCTCTTTTTAGTGCTTCTGATTTTGTTTGAACTTTTTCAAAATAGCATAATGTAACAGGTAGTCTTCCTCTTGTATATTTAGCTCCTTTACCTTGATTGTGAACTTTTATTCTTTTTTCCAATTCATCTGTATATCCAGTGTAAAGAGTATTGTCACTACATTTTACGATATAAACAAAGTACATATTATCACCTAATCGTTGAGTATATTGTCTAGAACCTTAACTATTATATCATAAGAATATCCTTTTCTTTGAAGTATACCACCTAATCTTCTATAAATAGAATTTCTATCTAGATTGTTATAACTTTTCATCTTCTTACAGGCTAGCTCCATAGCCATATCATATTCAAGTTCTTCATCTGGAATTAAACATAAGTCAATTATCTCTTTTGAGATTCCCTTCTTGTATAACTCATGTTTGATTTTGTTAGGACCGTATTTATTTAAATTTTGTTTATCCGATATAAAACTTTTAGTAAAATCTATATCATCTATATATTTATTTTCCTTAAGATAGTTAATAGTATGGATTATATACTCATTATCGAATCCTTTTTTATTAAGTGCATTCAATATTTCCGTTTCAGATCTTTTTCTATAGGAAATAAGGTTCAATGCATAATCAGTAGCCTTAATCTGCTCTTCTACATTAGTCAAATTACCACCTCATAAACTATAAATTTTCATCTCTATTGCTAAGTAGTATATAAATGCCCAGTATTATAAGTAAAATTGGCCAGTATTTACTAAAACTCAATAAATGAGGATATATTATTTTAATTAGAAGGTAGACACCTAATAGTATAAGTCCTATCCCAAAAAACAATGGAGTATTTTTATTTTGAGTATAATTAAATCTATCTTCATAAATATAACCATCATCTTCAGGGATAACAAATCCACACACTAGATAGGCTAATCCAAAAGTTCCATTCATTATGGTCAGTATAAACCAGGCTACTCTTACAATTGTAGCATCAATATTAAAATATTCTGCCATTCCTCCACATACTCCAAACAAATATCTATTTTCTCTGGATCTTTTCAATTTCTTCATATATACACCTCCACTAGTTGATATATATATGTTAACAGATTTTGACAGAAATATAAATAGAAGTATCAAAATAATTCCAATTGTAAAGAATTTATGGTAACATTAAATATTAAGGAGGTGTAGTATGTTCAATTTTATTTCGCTTGTATTCAAGTATATATTTATAATAATTATTTATTTGTTTATATTTAGCATAATCAGGTTAATTTATCTTGATATACGTAGTATGGATGTTTCAGCAATTGATGGAGATGCTTATTTGAAGCTGATCAATAGAATTGATAAGCTCCCATATAAGATTAAGGAGCATTATCCCATTGATGGTGAACTTACATTGGGTAGACATTCTGATAATGATATATTAATAAAAGATCCTTTTGTATCCAAGAAACATTTTCAAATTGTTGAGGATGAGGGTGATTATTATTTGGAGGATTTAAATAGTGCAAATGGTACTTTTTTGAATGGAGAAAGAATTGAAGATGTGGCAAAGTTATCTAATGGTGATATTATTAAGGTAGGGAATATAGAATTTTTATTTGTTAATAGAGAATAGGAGAATGTTATGTTAAAAAATGATATAAGCAATAGATCTCCCAGAAATTTGTTGTTCCTATTTGAAATTTTATCCTTGTCTTTAGTTTTTCTATATGATTGGGGATCAGTTGATAGGGCAACTTATATAACAGCTATTGGATTAGTAATTATTATTTATTTGTCTAATTTCATACTTAACAAGATTTCAAAGGGAGATAGTTATATATTTTTAATAGTCACAATGTTGGTTTCAATTGGAGTAATAATGGTTTATAGGATTGATTCACAGCTGGGAATGAAACAATTGTTGTGGCTATCTTTAGGTATTTTGATTTTTTATTTAACTTATTTTGTATTAAAATTTATTCGTGGTTGGAAGAACTGGATACCTTTATACTTAGGATTGTCATATCTTTTGTTCTTTCTAACTTTTTTACTAGGTAAGAGAAAATATGGTGCTATAAATTGGATTACTATAGGGGGACATAGTTTTCAGCCCGCCGAGATAACGAAGATACTTTTAATATTCATTATTGCAGCATATTATTCCAATCCTGAAAAGTTTAGTAAATATAAATATGCGCCATATTATATTATGGGAATAGTATATTCATTTATAGCCTTATTGTTTTTGCAAAGAGACCTTGGAACTGCTTTGATATTTTATGCTATTTTTCTAGCTATACAATTCATTTATGAGGATCGAAGAATCCTAATACTTTATAATATTATCTTGTTTGCTGCAGGAGGAATACTTGGGTATGTAGTATTTGATCATGTTAAAATTAGAGTATTGACATGGATAGATCCGTGGTCCTATATAGATAATAAGGGGTATCAAATTACCCAGTCGCTATTTGCAATTGCATCAGGAGGTTTTTTTGGTACTGGATTGGGTCTTGGACATCCAGAATTTATTCCACTTTCATATACCGACTTCATCTTTTCAGCTATTTGTGAGGAAATGGGGCTGTTTACCGGGATTGGAGTTATAATGCTTTTCATGATACTCGTTTATAGAGGATTTAAAATTGCATTGAATCAGACTCATAAGTTTTATAGAATACTTGCTTTAGGTGTCAGCATACTATTTGGAATTCAGTCCATAATCATATTAGGTGGAGTTTTGAAGGTGTTGCCACTAACAGGGATTACTCTTCCATTTGTCTCATATGGAGGAACCTCAATTTTGTCAAGCTTCATAGCTCTAGGTATTCTACAAGTAGCATCAGAAGACATCGATACAAGGGAGGAAGCAGAATGAACTCAGAACATAGAAGAATAGTATTAGTACTAATCGCTTTATGTATTGTATTTACTGGCTTAATAGGATATATGAGTTATTTTCAAGCTTTCAAGGCAGAAGCTATAAAGATGAATTCCTATAATAAACGTCTATGGATAAATGAAGAAAATATTCTAAGGGGCTCCATATTAGATAGGAATGGGAAAATTCTAGTTTATAGTGAAAAACATGATGAGACAATGAGAAGATATTATAAATATGGCAGCCTTTACAGTCATATAATAGGATATAGCTATAGAGAATATGGAAAGGCAGGACTGGAGTTAAGCTTCAACAATTATCTGTTGAATATTAATGACAATTCAGCTTTGGATGAGTTAATAAATATTGTTGCTCCAAGAACAATTGGAAATAATTTGGAGCTTACTATAGACCATGGGACTCAGGAAAGAGCAAGGAATTTATTAAAGGGAAGAAAAGGTTCAGTAGTAGCGATGAATCCAAAGACTGGTGAAGTCTATGCTATGGTCAGCCTTCCTGATTTCGATGTTTCTACACTGAGAGATGATTGGGGAATTATATCTGAAGATCCAAATAGTCCACTTTTAAATCGAGCAACTCAAGGACTTTATACTCCAGGGTCAGTCTTTAAAGTAATCACAACTGCGGCTATCTTAAACACTCCTGGAATAAATCAGGAATACTTGTGTAAGGGAACTACCACAATTGATGGCTATCCGTTTAAAGATTATCAAAATAAAGCCCATGGAGAGCTGAATTTGAAAAATGCCTTGGCTTATTCTTGTAATACTTATTTTACTGAAAAAGCATTGGCAGTCGGAGAAAATAAATTAAGGGAGACTGCCGAGGGATTTATGTTTAATAATAATATACCATTTGATTTACCTGTTAAGAGTTCATCCTATCCTAAGGGAAATATTGGAGATACAGATTTAGCCGCTTCCGGCATAGGACAGGGAAAAGTACTTACGACTCCGCTGAATATGGCTATGGTTGCTTCTGCAATAGCTAACAATGGAGAGGTTGTTAAACCTATACTAGTAAATCAGGTAGTTTCATCTACAGGAAAATTAGTTAAATCCTTCAATACAGAGACTTTGTCACAAGGTATAGATAGTATGAAAGCAGCTGAAATAAAAGAAATGATGATAGAAGTTGTAAAAAAAGGCACAGGTAAAAATTCAAGTATAAAAAATGTTCAGGTAGCAGGTAAAACTGGAACAGCTGAAAATCCATCTGGTAAATCACACGCATGGTTTATAGGATTTGCACCTGCAGAGGATCCTAAGATTGCAATAGCAGTTGTATTAGAAGAAGATGGGTCAACTGGTGGAAGTTCTGCTGCTCCTATTGCTAGGGATTTAATAATATACGGATTAAACAATATTAAATTTTAGGAGGGTATTATGGTTTCAAAAGAGATTTTGGAAAGAAAAGATATTGCTGAAGAACTTAAATGGGATTTAGGGTCAATGTATGCTAATCAGGAAGCATGGAACAAAGATTTCGATAAAGCTATGGAATTAGCTAAGAAATTTGAAGTGCACAAGGGAAGTGTGGTGGATAGTAGCGAAAACCTATATAAAACATTGAAAGACAGTGATGAGCTATTTAGATTAGTTGAGAATTTGTATTCATATTCACATATGAAGCTGGATGAAGATACTAGGCTAGGTAGTTCACAGGAATTATCTGATAAAGGTATGAGCCTTATGGTAGATGTTCAGGATAAAACTTCCTTCTTAATTCCTGAGATATTAACAATCGATGAAGCTACGTTAAAGAAATTTATAGAAGAAAAAGAAGAATTAAAATTATATATTCAATATTTAGAGGATATTCTTAGACAAAAAGATCATGTTCTATCAGCTAGAGAAGAATCTATAGTTGCTCAATTTGGTGAAGTAGCTAGCTCGCCTGAAAAAATATTTTCTATGTTAAATAATGCTGATTTAACATTTCCTACAATCAAGGATGAAGATGGTAATGATATTGAGATAACCTCGGGCAATTTTATACCATTGATGGAGTCCAAAAACAGGGATGTAAGAAAAAATGCCTTTAAAGAATTATACAAGACCTATTTTAGCTTTAAAAATACATTTGCATCAACTTTAAATGGGGATTTAAAAAATAATGTGTTTAATGCTAGATTAAGAAATTATAAAAACAGCATGGAGGCAGCTATTAGTGATAACAATATCCCTGTAACGGTATATGATAATTTGATTAATGCAATACATGACAATCTTGACACCATGTATAAGTATATGGATATAAGGAAAAGAGCCCTTAAATTAGATGAGCTCCATATGTACGATTTGTATGTACCTATAGTACAGGATGTTGATTTTGATATTCCTTATGATGAGGGAGTTGAAATTATAAAAAAAGCTTTAGCTCCTCTAAAGGAAGAATATTTAACAGCTATGGAGGAAGGCTTCAATTCCAGATGGATAGATATTAAGGAAAACAGAGGGAAACGTTCAGGAGCATATTCTAGCGGTTCATATGATTCCAAGCCATATATTTTATTGAATTATCATGACACTTTAGATAATGTATTCACCATCGCCCATGAAATGGGACACTCTATGCATAGCTATTTTACAAGAAAAAATCAACCGTATATCTATGGTGACTATAGTATCTTTGTTGCAGAGGTAGCTTCAACAGCCAATGAGGCATTGTTATTAGATTATATGCTGAAAAATGTGAAAAATAAAAATGAAAAGCTATACTTATTGAATCATTATCTTGAATCCTTTAGAACAACTGTATTTAGACAAACGATGTTTGCTGAATTTGAAAAGATCATTCATGAGCATTTAGAAGACGGCGGGGCGCTTACAGCTGATTATCTTTGCGAGACTTACAAACAACTTAATGAATTATACTATGGTCCTAACATGGTAATAGATGATGAAATAGCCATAGAATGGGCTAGAATTCCACATTTCTATTACAATTATTATGTATTTCAATATGCAACAGGATTCTCTGCTGCTATAGCTTTATCTCAAAAGATTTTAAACGAAGGAGAGATAGCAGTAAAAAAATATCTGAACTTCTTAAAGAGCGGCAGCTCTGACTACCCAATAAACGTGTTAAGAAAAGCAGGTGTAGATATGGGAACTGAAGAACCGGTAAATAATGCCATGGCATTATTTAAAAAATTGGTAGATGAATTTGATAGCTTGTTGTAAATCTATATAAGAACTAAGAGTAATAACCCGAGATTCTTCGAAAGCAGTGAATACTCTGCCCGTCTCAGAATGACAGGTTGTGTCATTCTGAACATAAGTGAAGCATCTCAGGTTTTAAAACTCTTAGTTCTTATTTTTCAACTCTTATCTCTTACCTTTTAACTCTTAGTTCTTAACTCTTACCTCTTAGTTCTTAGTTCTTAGTTCTTACCTCTTACCTGCTCTTCTAACTTGCTTTTACAAGAATTTGCTCTTTAAATTATCCCAATAGGAATTTTTACTTAAACCTAATTTATATATTTTCTTATCCGATAATTTAACATTAACATCAATTATATTATCATATCTAAATTCAACTCCATCATTGACAATGAGGATTGAGTTCTCATATCTAAATTCAGGTTTTATCGTTATATTAAAATCTCCGGGTATAATTGCACTAGTAGGTAATGACCTAAAGGCCTTTGAGCTAATAGGAGACAATGGCGTTATCTGTAAACAGCCTATGGATGGATATACAATACTTCCACCACTTGAAAAATTATAAGCGGTGCTTCCTGCCGGAGTAGAGATTATAATTCCATCACCACTAAATTTTTGTAAATGATTACCGTCAATATACATTGTTAAATGAATTACCTTAGATTTAATTCCTTTTATGACAATTTCATTGATTCCCGTAAGGGTAAAACATTTATTCTTAGTACAAACTTCAGCTTCAACTAGATATATTTCCTCAATCATATATTCATTATTTATGTATTTATATAAAAATTCATCGATATTGGAAGGAGAGACCTCTTGAAAAAAGCCCAAATGTCCAGTATTAATTCCAACAAATGGTGTCTCAGGGAATTTATTTCGATGGATTGCTCTTAAGAATGCACCATCACCACCAATGCAAATATTAAGCTCTGCATTAGGTACATATTCTTCACTGACTACAAAACCCATCTCTTCCAGTTTATCTACAAGTATAATTTTGGTTTTTCTAGATTCATAATTTCGATTTGATATTATATTAATAATTCTTTTTTCATTTGTCAAAAATATTCCCTCCACCACGTTGCTTTATATAATATAATAATTTACATATATTATAATATATTATGTATTAAAAAGTAAGGAGGTACTATGAAAAAATTAGAAGATAGTGAAAGTGTTATAAACTATATATGTGATATTGGCAACTTAGACCTTGAGGACTACCTGTTTTCAAGAAATGTTTCCGGTAGATTGTTTAGAAGACTTTATAAGGAAAAGAATATTTACGTCAATGGAAAATTTCAAAGAAAGAGCCTGGAGCTTAAGAAGGGTGATTGTATTACATTAGTAATGGAGGATGAAGAAGATAGCACAACCCCAGAAAAGATGAATTTAAATATTATATATGAGGATTATGATTTATTGATTATAAATAAGGACCCTAATATGGTTGTTCATCCTACTAAATTACATCAAATGCATACTTTGTCCAATGGGATAGCATATTATTTTAAAGAAAAGAACATTAAAAAGAAAATAAGGTTTGTAAATAGATTGGATATGGATACAACGGGGATATTGATAGTAGCAAAAAACTCATTTGCTCATCAGCAAATGGCATTGCAATTTGAAGACAATACAATTGAGAAGAAATACTTAGCAATTGTTCAGGGCATTGTAGAGGCAGATGAAGGAACTATTGATTTGCCTATTGGAAGGGAAGAGGATAAAAGTATCAAAAAGGTAATTATGGAAAATGGACAGAGTGCTTTAACAAAATATAAAGTATTAGAAAGATTTGAGTCTGCTTCTTTAGTAGAAGTAAGGATATTTACTGGAAGGTCGCATCAAATAAGAGTACATATGAATTATATTGGACATCCGATTATTGGGGATAGTCTCTATAATGAAAACAGTGTGCTTATTAATAGGCAGGCATTACATTCATATTATTTAAAAGCAATACACCCAAGATTTGGCTCAAGCTTAGAATTCAATGCACCCTTGCCTGAAGATATGGAAAGACTAATAAACCTAATGAGGTTTTAATTTTCATTAGGTTTTTCTTTATTTGGTGTATCTAGCATTTTTAATATGTCCATCATCTTTGACATCTCTTTGATTTTTTCTTTATCTTTTTCACTACTTCCTTCCATAAAGGTTTCCATTAAACTTATGATACTATTTGTATCAGAAAGAGGGTTCTTATTATTCATTAAGCTATTATATGCATTAAGCATTTTTTTATATTTGTCGATGTTTAGAATTAGATTTAGAACAGTTCCCAAATTTAAAAAAAAGGAGGTTATATATGAGTTAATATGAAAAAGTGATCCTGAAGTTACTTTCCCCCCAGAACGACGATCTGGTACAAAGATTCACACAGAAATGGTTGGCAGGTGAAAATGTGCTTGATGCACGGCATTAAACAGATTTTTATTCCTGACAGTATTCTTGATCCTGACAAAGTTTACTGTAAACTTTAGAAAGCTGAATTTGGATTTTTGGAAAAACTTACGCTTTCGCAATGCGTTTTTTTCTCATTCCCATAGCACCAAGAGCGCCACCACCCAAAAGCATGGTGACGAGTATCCCTGGCAATGGTTTGCCTGCTGGGTCTAAGCCTTGAACACGTTCCCCACCATAAATACCAAAAGAGATAAATCCACCAGCAGTAGTGTTAAGATTAAAATACTCGTTCCCTAAAACGTCATTGCCAGACGCAGGATAATCACCTTCCGCAATCACATCATCTGAATCAGATATAAGCGAGCTGACTTTATTACCCGCTTTATCTGTAAGCCAAATAGAAATTTCATCGCCAGCACTAAATTCACCTAATTTATAGCCAGTTTGAACTACATCAGGAAGAATAATTCTGTCCACTATAACATTACTTATAGTGCTACCCTCTGCATTAACTTGAACACCATCTTTCGTATAACCATATTTCCCTGCTGTCATATTTGCATTATTAGCTAATAAGTTTTTGTTTTTATTAAATAGTATTTTTTGGGTATCGATACGATCAAGAACATAGAGAGAGCCACTACCTTTAGTAATTCTTATAAAGAATGAACCATCCGCTCCACCATTCGATGCTCCAGAAAGAACACTATATTGAAATGCTGCCGACACTCCGACACACAATCCAAACAATAATACCAACATCAAATTCTTTTTCATAATCATTTCTTTTTTACACAAATCTTGGTTTTTTAAAATAAGATAACATATAATGTAATACCAAGCTTTAACATAAACAAACAGCATTCCATCAAAGTTACTATGCATAAAAGAGTCGATGCGTTATGGTTAGAAACATTGATTGCTTGGCACTATTTCGCAAAGTGGTTTGAGTTCATTTCATGGCCAAATGTCCCACCTTTTAATCGGTGCCCTATCAGCAAAAATCAACGAATCTGGGCTATTGGATGAATATCTGCTTTTGTTATATTTAAAG
>ENA-UOOK01000212-UOOK01000212.1-fermentation-metagenome-genome-assembly--contig:-NODE-212-length-74122-cov-10.745258_pt1 | contig 74122 bp, 71 predicted proteins | sample MGYA00245777_ERZ724023 | MGnify/ENA primary metagenome ERZ724023 (study PRJEB28704, sample SAMN03018312) | fermentation metagenome | biome: anthropogenic terrestrial biome; feature: soil; material...
TTTCCCTACACGACGCTCTTCCGATCTCCTAACTCAACAATTTCTCCTGCCATTTCATGGCCCGGTGCCCAGGGGAATTTTCTTCCCATGGATTTTCTGAACCCTTTCCAAGTCTGCCAGTCTACCGTACATATATTACATTGATGTATTCTTACAAGTACTTGCCCTGGCCCAGGTTTTGGTATATCCATTTTTCTAATAGCTACCTTGCCGATATCCTCCATTATCATTACTTTCATCTTGCCTTCCATTCTATATCCTCCTTTATATGGTTGCTCCATAATGTTCTATAATAAGTACATCAAAAGCCATAAAATAAATTTAACAATTTCTGTTACAATACTTTATTGCATCCTTACAACTTTCCGCGCCTGCTCTCTCTACTGTCTGAACTAATTCCTCATTTGAAAGATACTCTCTTGAGGTAACTGCCTCTATAAGCATAGCTAAATTAATTCCGCTGATTACAGAACAGTTATATTTCTCTGATAACATTATTGACACATTACATGGAGTTCCTCCAAAAATATCTACCATTATTAATGAACCTTTCGGCATAGAATCTAATCTTGTTCTTACTTTTTTAGTAAACTCCTCGGGACTCATGCCTGGTAATAGGGCTTCTCCGTAAACTCCCTCCATTTCTCCTAATATCATATTCGAACTTTCAATAAGTTCTATGCCCGCCCTTCCATGAGTCAAAATTAAAATTCCAGGCACCCTGCCTTTACATTCTTGTCCCATGTATAAATGCACTCCTCTCTTAATAAATCTAATTTACATAAATTTACTATTATTCGCCAAACTTTGTTCTTATTAAACTTCTTAATCCCATTATTGTTACTTGTTCATCCTCAGTCATTAACAAAATTTCCGTTTCTTTTGTTATTCTCAACACCAGTATGTTCATAATCGATTTGAATTTGCCGTTTTGTAACCTTATTGCTTCTTTTGTAAGTAATGAAGCAAGTTTTACATATAAGCCTGAATACACATTTTCCTCCCGTTGATTCTACTTTAAAATTATCACTTTAACATTTACAAATTTATTATTAGCAAATTCCATGCCAACCATCTGTAACAAGATTTAAATTTCATGAGCCCTTAGCAAAACATCCTATAACTTCATCCTTTATAGTAATTATTGTTGAAATAAAAAAATCAGTAACTATTTATTAGTTACCGATTTTTTATTACGTAAATAGTAAATCATATATATAATAAACTTCTCCATCGGATAAATTTATGTCATATGTAGATTCAATATTTTTAAATGATACTTTTATTACACTTAAAATCTTTTCGTCTACATTTTCAATCATACTTTCCGGTATCTCTAACGGCCTTCTGCTTACTACTATTCTTTCAACCATACAACAGCAGTGAATCATAAATCTTAATATTACCTGCTGAGAAAACTTCATATTTAACTCCTTACAGATTTTATCATAAACATCATTAATCTCCGATAATACCCTTTGAGGATTCAGAAAAGTTATATAATCTATTATACTTTCAACAGTCATATCTTGGATAAACTTTTTAGAAACATCTTCAATAATGTCTTTCCTCTCATCTTTAGTATTGCCTAACTCTAACATTGCAATTAATAATTCAATTCCCTCCTCAGAAAAAAGCTGGTCAAGTGAAATAAAAGGTATATCCGGAAGTTCCGCTTTAAATGTACCTATTATCCCTAAAATTCGTTCATTTTTATCTATATGACCGGAAAGCCTGTCTAAACTTTCCGTTTCCCCATAATCGACTACGCATATTCTCATAGACGAATCGATGTAATCTCTTAGAATATCTTCTATTAACTCTTTGATCTTTACTGCTGTTCCCAGCCCGGTTATACAAGATATAATAAGAACCTTGGATTTATTATTAACATTACCGTCAAATAATTCACACTCAATTTTCATATTCTCCATTTTTTTAATAATATTATCAAAATCTATGGGTTCATAAATAACCTGCCTTGTTATTTCAAGAAGAACGAGAGTCGTAGTGTTTTTTATAAGTAAAGTTTCCATTTGAAACATCTTACTGACTATATCACCAAAGTACACTAAAGAACCTATATCTACTAATAAAATAAGACGTTTATATCCTCTTTCTTCCACCTTCTTAACAAGAAAATCCAAAGTGTCATGTACCGATTGATCGATAGGCATATCTATTGCCGTAATAACATCGCTTCCAAACAAATTATTAGAAAAATCCGCCATACTTGTAGCCGTAGAATTCCCATGAGCTATCAATATTACTCCACATTCTGTCTGTAATTCCAATTTTGATTTCTTATTTTTTAACTCATTAATTAATAAATTCATATATATTAATTCCGTATTAGGACACTTAATATTGAAAACGGCTTCTATCTTTTTACATATCTTCTTTGAGCAGTCATAATATCCCAACTTACTGCTGTCCGATAAGTTCTTAGGGTAAATCATAGGGATTTCACCTTTATTAATAAATGATATCAGAGTTAAAAGGTGAGTTCTTAAATTTTCTATCTCATTATTCTCCAAAGTAAAGCCTACAAGTTCTTCAATATATTCGATTATTTTTTTAATCTTATCTTCTATTCTATAACCATATTCTTTGGTAATATTTTTGTTCATTTTACTGTTGTGTGCTATTCCGTAATGAAAAATCGTTTCCAGTTTATTCATCAATAAAGAACTTGTTTCATCTGCCGGGATATTGCTGTTCCTCAAATTTTTATATTCCTTTGATAAGTAAGAATAAAAAATATCCGGTTCATCTTCCTCAGATATACTTGTTAACTTCTCCGTTAAATTTTCATTAAAATGAGGAAATATGCTGATATATTTTCTGTCATCAAACATATCTTTAAGGATCTGCCTCACTCCAATATCCTTTAAAATATTTTTATGCTTCACGTATCTTTCGTCAATCAGTAAGTAGTCCTTTCGCTGAGATATCTTATTGACATAAGCTTGAGCACAGGCAAATTGAATTTCACTTTTAAGTTCCCCTATATTTGCCTCAAAATCACTCGATAAAAGATAATACATATATTCCTGGCTTATTCGAATTTCTAAATTTATTTTTTTACTTTCTATTTGGAAAAAATTAAATACCAACTCTATCTTTTCCTCTATGCTTTTGTCTCTAAGGGGAGGTAATTCAATATTAACCTGGATTCTTCTTAAAAATGTCTTTAAAAATCCTGACTTTATATCTTCCGTAGTCGCACAAATTAATCTTAAGTTTATTTTTTCTTCCTTTTCCGGAGAACCCAATTTTCTAAAGGAACCCTTATCTAATTTTTCTTGTCCTTCTGAAGGTAATCTATGAACTTCATCAAGAAATAAAAATCCCCCGTCAGCTTTTTTAATGATTCCCTCTTTATCTTTAGTCGCTCCTGTAAAAGCACCTTCTTCATAGCCAAAGAGATAGGAAGTTAAAAGTTCAGGATTATTATAATATTCAGAACAATTAAAATATACCAAAGGACCGTTCTTGCTGATAACACCCATCTTTTGGGCAAACTCATGTATTATTTCCGCAAAGTACGTTTTACCAACTCCTGATTGACCTGTCAGCATAATATGCAATCCATTGGGAGGATATAAAACTGCTGCCTTTGCTTTCGCAATTGCCTCAGCTAAACTTTTGTCGTAACCGATTAATTTCGTAAAAGGATCTGTGCCTTCTATTTGAAGACCATTAGGTATTACTGAATAATATTCTAATATCTCTCTGATATCCTTAACCTCACAAAATTTATTATCAATTTCACAGCCCAGCAAAATTTCTAAGGATCCTTTATGGATAAACAATACAGGTCTGATTTTAACTTTTATTACATATCCATCAATACATAATGAGGTTAGTTCTTTACTCACCGTATTTCTTGCTATTCCCACATTTTTTCCTATAAATTCCGCACTAAAACCTATATTGATACCGGTTAACAGCTTCTTCTTGGTAATTTCACTGCTCAGTCTTTTTAATTCATCGTATATTATGTCTTTTCTCAAATTTTCTCTCCCCTCCATTTGCAATAGATTCTAACTCTATTAGACATGTTGTATATTATTCTAATACTAATTTCATTTAGCAATCTATGTAAAAGCACGGAATAGATAATGGCAGTTATTATCTATTCCGTTTAAAGTTTCTATAAAACCCTTATATATAATGCTTCAATATCCTCTACTGTACTTTGGCGAGGATTAGTCAAGATGTTCCCTGATTTCATAGCGTCCGTTGCCATTTCCCGGATTTTATCTTCAGTAACACCTACTTCCGATAAATTTTGGGGAATTCCCAATGAAGAAATTAAGCTCTTAATTTCCTCTGTCAGCATATCTGGAGTGAAGTCATACGTTTGTTCCTTACTTAATTTAATATAGTTATAAATTTTTTCGTATTTCCCATTATCGGCTAATGCATTATACTCAATAACCGTCGGCAATAAAATTGCGTTAGCAATTCCGTGAGGCACATTAAAGTAACCGCCAAGAGGATGAGCCATAGCATGTACATTGCCTAAGAGTGCTCTTGTAAAAGCAATACCGGCAAAATTACTTGCAATCAGCATAGCACTCGCCGCTTCCTCATCTTTTCTGTTAGCAACAAATCGACGAATATATTTTCCTATAAGCTCCATAGCCTTCTCTGCCATGGTGTCTGTAAAAACATTGGAATTTAGGGAAATATAAGATTCTACAGCATGTACTAAAGCATCAATTCCTGTAGATGCTGCTACAAAATGACTTCACAAAATCATATATCCCTATTAAATTTTTGAATGTCTTATTATATTAATACAAAGTCCTATATATATCCTTAAATTCCTCTACGGACAGAAAAACATAATTGTTGACCAATAATCTTTGCTGTTCTTTTTCTACAGAAATAGCAAAGGAAGATATCTCACTTTCTTTCATTCCATATTCTCTTAATCTCTTTTTAGGAACCATTAAAGCGAAGAGTTCTTCTATCTTTTCAAAAACTTCAACATTCGCATTGCATTCAAGAATATCCGCTACGAATTCTACAAATATTTTAATCTTGCCCTTAGGGTTTTTATCATAATATTTCTTCAAAACCTCACTGTAAAACTGATAATTAGCTTCCCCATGGGCCACATGGTATGTACCGCTTAAAGGATAAGCTAAGGCATGTACGGCTGCTGTTCCGGCATTCCCAAAGGCTATACCGGCATAGTTGCTTGCTACGAGTACCTCTTTTTCAACATTCTTTCTTTCCTTCTGGCCCTTTACCATTAGAGTTTTAAAGGCTTTTAATATTTCACTAATTGCTTTTTTTGCGAAAATATCTGTATAATCGTTTGCTTTAGGTGATAAGAAAGCCTCGGTAGCATGTACTAAGGCATCTATGGAACTGAAACAGAAAAATTTAAAAGGCAAAGTAGATATCAGTTCAGGAATAAGAACAGCTTTGTCAGCAAAAAGTTCATCATTGGCTATACCTAATTTTGTTCCTTTTTTAGTGAGTGTGGTAATTGATATGTTTGTTACCTCGCTGCCCGTACCGCAAGTAGCCGGAATTATAATTAATTTTTTATCTCTAACTACTCTCGAAGGATCTTCAAAGAGTTGTTCAACATAGTCGAATTTTTTTAACGATAATAATTTGGCTGTATCTATGACCGTTCCTCCCCCTGCAGCTATAACCCTATTGTAACAAATATCCTTGACCTTATTTACTATTCCGTCAACCATAATATCAGATGGTTCTCCCTTTCCAAACTCTCTTGGGAAAATCACATGGCATTTAAGATTTAAATCTTTTATAAAGAGTTCATATATAAGTTTTTGTGTAACAAGCAAATCCTTTTCTCCTAAAGGTATATCTTCTATAAATTCCTTAAAAGTATCAAATTGATAAATCTCAGGTCTAATTCTAAACCGCTCCATATTTATTTCTCCTTTTTCATATATATTTAAAATTTTTTTAATACCTAAATGGTTTTTCTAACCATTTAATTTAGCAATTTCTATGCCAATAATCTGTAACAAAATTAGAGGGATTTTATAATCAGGTACTAAAAATTTATTTTCCTTTATAGTTGAATTAACTGATTCGATTCCTTAAATACATCATTAAACTTATTTAATATTTCTTCAATACATTATCTGCAATATTTATACATATTAGGAGTTAATTCTTTCTTTTTCGAAAACTTGTTTTAAAGATTTCCCTTTATTATTATATTAAAATCTGATATTATATTAAAAAATACATGTTTACATTATTTCTTTACTCCACTTTAGGCTGCTTAACCAAAATAGTAATATGTTTTAGAGATGCTGTCAATGTTTTTTCTCATTTTATGCTGTATTTCCTAACTTCTTATACAACAAATTACTGCTTAGAATCAAGATAGACATAAAAGATGAAAAGTATAATTTCCTTCTCAAATGGAAAATATAAGGAAATACAAAAAAGGAGAGATTCGATGATTAGAAAGGCTACAATTCAAGATCTCGAAGGAATCATGACGATTTTAAAAACCTTAGGTAATCCCAACAAAGATTCGGTTCAAGGTTTTTTAATAGCTGATTATGCAGGACAAGAATCAAAATATCGTCCTATATACGAAGAAAAACTACAAAAATTGCAATATTTTTATGTCAATGAGCATGAAGGACAGATACAAGCATTTTTGATAGCCTATACCCAAGAAGAATGGTTGCTGCGGGAACCGAACTGGCTGAAAGAAACTTGTTGGGATCCTAGGTTTGATCAGACCAAACTGAAAAATTTTGTATTAGTAAGTCAGACAGCCATGCTTCCCCACCTAACAAGGAAAGGAATCGGTAGTGCTTTATACCAGTCTTTTATTTGGGATCTTCAAAAAGATAAGATTAAAAATATCTTTGCAGAAACAGTTATCGCCCCTATCCCCAATTTTGCCTCTCTTAATTTTCGCCTTAAGCAACAGTATACATTGGTTGGGTTGCGTTACGAAAAGCACAATAAAGTGAATTATACCACTCTAATTTATCATAAAGGTATATAGGTTATTTGAAAAAATCAAAAGCTATTTTTTAGTTGGACAAATTGCTGCCTAATTTTGTTAAAACCATTTCTTTTTCTTAAAGTAATAGACCATGAAGCTTGAAATAGCAATCATAATTGCCCATGTAATAGCATAACCCCATCTATATTCAATTTCAGGCATATACCTAAAATTCATACCATAAACTCCAACTATAAATGTAAGAGGTATGAAAATCGTAGAAATTATGGTAAGGACCTTCATTATTTCATTAAGTTTATAACTTGTATTGGAGACATATAGTTCCATTAGTCCTGTAAGAATTTCTCTATAGGTTTCCGTCGTTTCAATTGCCTGAGCTATGTGTTCATAGACATCTCTGATATATGGTTCCGTTGATGGCTGAATCAATTGATTCGACTCTTTTCCCATCAAAGAAGTAACTTCTCTTAAGGGCCATATATATTTGCTTATATTCAATAGAATCTTTTTTATCTTTCTAATTTTATACAAACGCTCTTGTGAATTATTCATTATAACTTGTTCCTCAAGGGTATCAATTTTTTCATCCAATACCTCAAGAACATCAAGATATCCGTCTACAATTGCATCAAGTAATGAATACATAAGATAATCAGCACCAAATTTTCTGATCTGTGTACCTTCATTTCTTATTTTGTCACGGATATCATCAAATACGTCTCCTTTGGTTTCCCCAAAAGAAATCACATAATTCTTTCCAAGAATAAATCTTATATGTTCAAGTACCAATTCATCCCCGGAATAATAAATCATCTTAGCTACAATATACAAAAAATCTTCATATTCTTCAATTTTAGCCCGCTGATTATTATTCAATATATTTTTAGTTACCAAAGGATGAATATTAAATACATCGCTAATCTTATTCAATACTTCCTCACTACATTGCCCGTCGATATTTATCCATCTGACATTTCCCTCTGGAATATCCCCAAGCAACCGGAAATTATATTTCTTAGTAGTTTCCGTCGTATATTCCTTGTACTTTTTCGAATTATATTCAATAACTTCAATTAAACTATGACTATTTCTTTTAGGAGTATTCATTTCCATAACACCTTCTAAAATTTAATTTATATTTTACATTTGATTTTAAATGTCTCACAGTGATTAAAAAACATAAATTGGTTTATTTCAGTTTGAAAAAGTTTATAAAAATCATCATCAATTTTAGTATTTCCTTCCTTCCAAAAATTGAGTACATTAAGCTGTCTTACTTTTTTATCAAGGACAATTTCTATTCTTCCCACAAATCGATTCCCGTATAAAACAGGCAATACATAGTAACCGTATTTTCTTTGACTCTTAGGCGTATAGATCTCCCATTTATAGTCAAAATCAAAAAGTGCACGGATAAGTTTTCTGTCCCAGAGCATATTATCAAGAGGAGCTATAAACTCGAGACGCTGTTTAAATGCATCCTGTGACAACACTGTTTTTATAAGTTCTTCATCTTCCTTAAGAAAATAAAGGGTGGCTTGAATACCCTCAACTTTGCATCCCACTATTTTGTTTTCGGACAAAAGCAACGAAAATATATTGTTACGACGTTCTCCGTTAAATTTGTTGATGCCAAGCCATGCATCTGACGCCTTATTCCAAAGCAATCCTACTGAACCGATTCTACGAAGAACCTGCCATTTTGTGAAATCATCTTCAGTTTTATTTGGATCTTCAGTGTTCAAAATCATCTCTTCAATATAATCTTCTGCCAAAGAATAATACTTATTATTTCCTTTCTTATGATGGATAATTAAATCTCCACGGAAATATAGGGTTTCAAGTACCGCTCTTGATAATGTTGTCGGAGCCCAAGGCCAATCGACCATCTGTTTTAAATCAATATCCTTGGAACTTACACATCCTTTTTCTTTTATAATTCCCTTAATCTCGCCTGCAACCTTATCTACTTTATCATGACTTCTTCCATAAGATCTATAATTTTCACGTAAACGAGCAAAGTATTCCCAATCTTCCACTCTAAAAATCGACATATTCTTATCAAAATAATCTATAAGTTTTCTATCCTCGTATAAAAGTTGATAAAGCATCTCCTTTGTAAATCCTAAAACTCTGGAATGCAAGACAAGCTCCGGATTTTTCCCACAAATATCAATCGGGTCAAATTGAATACAGCCGGCTTGCCTAACATAATCGCACACTCCCCCTTTATCTTCAAATTTATAATCTCCGATTAAACCTTGCTTTAAAAGTATAAAATTACGACCTTGGTCATTTGTTAAATTGTAAGTTTCCATTAAAAGTACCTCCTAAAAAGACAGGATAACAAAAATCATATGACATTATAAAGCAGATGAATCTATCAGTCTTGTAAAAATTATATATTAACATATTCAAAATTACAATTGGATACTATGATTTAATAAATTTATCGCTGGACAAAATAGCCTTTAGATGGTAATATATATTTATGTTATGCTGTTGTGGCTCAGTTGGTAGAGCGGCGCACTCGTAATGCGCAGGTCACCGGTTCAAATCCGGTCAACAGCTCCAAGTGAAGAGGTTGTAATAGGATATTTATTCTATTACAACCTCTTTTTCATAAATTAGAAGGAAAAATCTGTTTTATAGAGAATAATCAAATAGTAGAAGTAGAATACGTTTGAAGACATATCAGAAGGGTAAAAATCCTATTTTTAATATATATGCAGAAATAAAACTGATTTCTGAAAATATAAGATATTATGAAAAAATATAAATAATCATGTCATACTGTTGTCATGTTTGGTTTGTTATACGGTAAACCTAACGTGAATCTTCACTTCTGGAGTTCCTTTTCCGGTGATGGCAGCGGCTTTTTTGCAATCATTTCCGGACTTTACCAACATACCCATGCTTATAAAGACATCCTCAGGACAGGTGAATTCTGTATTAACTTTCTCAGTGCTGATTATTATGACAACCTTTATGATACGATCAAAAATAATAATTATGAAGCTGATGAATTTATAATTGGCAAGTTTACGGAAGAAAAAGCGAAACTCATTAATGCTCCGCGAATTAAAGAAAGCTTCTTGTGCTTGGAATGTAAATTACACAGTACCTCGGATTTAACCAATATGGGTATTGCAGTACTGGTCATTGGTGAAGTAATTAATATTGCTATAGATGAAGAATACTCAAAGGGCATAGATAAAAAATATTCCGAGACAGGTTTTATGTTTAATATCCACGCTCCAAAAAATCTATCTACAGGAGAAGATAATATCAGCGCCGTTGCCACATGTAATATAGTCAGAACGGAAAGTTGAATTATAAAAGATTATGGTACAAAGGAGGAATAAAAATGCCTAAAGTCAAATTGACTGTAGTAAAAAGCAATTGTAGAGGTAGATATTGCAAAGAAGGGGATGAATACATCATTGAAGATTTATGCCCCCCTATCTGCCATGAACTTTGGAATGCGGCATATCCTTATGTCTATACATTGCTAAATGGTGGAACACTGGATTATGGCAATAAAAGGGCAGCTATGTTTGACATAAAATGTCCCGATGAAGGTAGGGTCATAATCCATGGTGAAATAATAAATAATAGCTGAGATATTTTATAGGGAACTGTTTACACAACAGTTCCTTTATGTTACAACCCATTATTTAATCAATATCAATTTTCTCTAATTTTAATATCTGAATTATTTAATCAAATTTATTTTATATTTTTCTGTCCAATAATCCATCAAATGAACCAAGTCATAAATTACTGTAAAGTTGTAATTCTGTTTAATATCTCTCTTACCTTAGGTTCTTCATTTAAATTAATAAGAAATACCAGATAATCTTCTCCCAAAATTCTCGTATTTCCTTTAGGAATAATATCCCTTCCTCCCCGTCTGATTGAAATAAGGAGGCACTCCTTCGGAAAAGCAATTTCTTTTACAAGTTTATTCTCAGCTTGGCAACCGTGATGAACAATTGTTTCTATGGTAATTTTCTTGCTTTTATCATATTCCGTGTCTATCTTGGATTCTGAAATTTGATTTTCCAGCAGAGAGTCATATATAGGTGCACTTTTCAATAAATCAGCAACTACATAAGCCGAAACTGCAACTACGGTGAGGGATAACAGATGAGTAAATGACCCGGTCATCTCAACCAGCAAGATAATACCCGTTATGGGTGCTCGGACAATCGATGTGAAATATCCAGCCATAGCAAGTATTATAAAATTGTAAAATAAATTTTCGTCACACCCTAAATAGTTTATTGAAATATTTCCCCAAATTGCACCGATAATCCCTCCCATAATGAGAAGAGGAAAAAATATTCCTCCCGGCGCACCGGAGCCAAAGCTTACCATAGAAAATATAAATTTAACGGCAAGGATCAAAAATAAAAACCTAATCCCCGTGGATAACTGAAGTTGACCGATTATTTTATTTCCACTTCCCAATACGATGGGGAAAAATATTCCCAATAATCCAGCACAGGCAAATGGAATTATCATTCTGACTTTTATATTGGATTTCCCGATTTTTTTATAAAGTTTCTGGCTCTTTAATAATATATAATTATAAAAGGCTCCAGCAATTCCAAGTATAGCTCCAAGTATGAAAAGCAACCAATATTTATTCAACGGTATGGTATTTTGAACGTTAAAATTAAATACGGGACTGGTTCCGAAAATAACTCTGGCAATAAAATCAGAAACAACAGCTGCTGTCATAGTCGACAATAAAATAACAGGAGAAAAATATTTAAATATCTCTTCCATTGCAAACATAGCCCCTGCCAGAGGAGCATTAAAGGCAGCCGAAAGTCCTGCACTTGCACCGCTTGCAATCAGTATCTTCTTCTCTGTCTGAGAATCGGCAAATTTATCTCCTATTCCCTGAGCCACACAAGCTCCAAGTTGAACCGACGGTCCTTCTCGCCCTAAAGAAAGGCCTGATAATATAGAAAGAGCTCCTCCTCCAAATTTTGCAATTAACGTACTGAACCAATTATTCTTAAAATATCCCATTATAATTCCTTTAACTTGAGGAATACCGCTTCCGCTAATCATCTTATATTTTGAAACCAAAATTCCTACAAAAAAACCGAGAAGACAAAGTATTATAAATACAAAGGGGAACAATATCAAATGACTATCTATGTAATCATATACTCTAAAACATAATTTTTCTCCACTCATAAGAACTAAACGATAAAAAGATGCTACAATACCTACTGCCAATCCTATTAATATGCTCTTATATAAAACCGGCAATTTCTTGGAATTAATATCAATTACTGATTTGTATTTGTTGTTAGTATTCATAAAATTTCCACCTTTAAATTATTGAATTTAATTAAATAGTCCAATTGCGATTATAACATAAAAAAATAAAAAATAAAAATACGTTTCTGTTAACCAAACAGTTATTTAACGACAGCATATATTTATATTATGCTGAGATAATGAAATTATCAAAGTAGTTAACCTGTAAATGAAACATTTGGCCTCAAATTAAGTTATTATTCGGAGGTTTTCATTGACAAAATTTAAATTTAAAAGTATAATTAGTTATACAAGTATTACATGTAAAACTTATTGGAGGTTTTAATATGAAAAGTAAATCTAAGAACACAGGTAAATATATGGGTTCAGTCAAGGTAGGCCCAAAAGGTCAAATTGTAATTCCTAAGGAAGTTCGTGACATGTTTGGAATTGAATCTGGAGATACATTGATTTTACTTGCCGACGCCCAGAAAGGTATTGCAATTGAAAGAACAGGTATTTTCGACAAGATTGCAGATGAAATTTTAAGTGGGAGGGGCAGAGAAATTTATCCCGAGCATAGCAATGAAGACAATTTAACTTTTGCAAAGGAAATTAAAAAAATCAGCGACAATGAGGAGAAAAAGAAATGATAGCAATTCAAACAACTAATCTTACAAAAAAATATAATGAAAAAACAGTTGTCAATTCTCTTAACCTAACTATTGAACAGGGAGAACTGTTTGCTTTATTAGGCGTAAACGGTGCAGGAAAATCCACCACCATAAAAATGTTATCATGTCTTACTAAACCGACAAAAGGCGATGGAATAATTTTCGGTAACAGCATCGTCTCAAATCCAATAAAAGTGAAAGAACATATCAACATTTCGCCTCAGGAAACGGCCATAGCTCCTAATCTGACTGTCAAAGAAAATCTTGAATTTATTGCAGAAATATACGGAAGTAACAAAAAACAAGCCAGACAAAAGGCCGAAAATACTATATCAGCTTTTGATCTCTCCGAAATTGAACAGACCAAGGCAAAAATATTATCGGGTGGTTGGCAAAGAAGACTTAGTATTGCAATGGCATTAATTTCAGAACCTCGAATCTTGTTTCTTGATGAACCTACCCTTGGTCTTGACGTACTTGCAAGGAGAGAGCTCTGGAATATTATTAAAAAATTAAAAGGTAAAGTTACGGTTATTCTAACCACTCATTATTTAGAAGAAGCAGAATCTTTGTCCGACAGAATCGGCATTATGGTAAAGGGTGAGTTAAAAGCAATAGGTACCGTAAGCGAGCTGCTGAAAAAGACAAATACAACAAAATTTGAGGATGCTTTTATTGCTATCGCAGAAAATGGAGGTATGGATGTATGAAAACATTAGCTTTTGCTTCACGAAACGGAAAAGAAATTGTGAGAGACAGAATTAATTTAGCCTTTGGCATTGGTTTTCCCGTAATCCTGCTTTTACTTCTATCAGCAATACAATCAAATATTCCCGTTAAACTATTTGAAATTAAGCACCTTACTCCCGGAATTGCGGTTTTTGGACTTTCCTTTATTTCGCTTTTTTCAGGTATGCTGATTGCAAAGGACAGAACCAGTTCATTTATGCTGCGTTTGTTTGCTTCTCCCCTTAAATCAAGTAATTTTATTTTCGGATATATGCTTCCCCTATTCCCTATGGCTATGCTGCAAGTTTGTGTATGTTTTGTCGTGGCATTTTTCTTGGGATTAGCCCCAAGCATGAATGTATTGCTTACCATCATCGTATTAATTCCGGCAGCAGTTTTGTTCATTTCAATAGGTTTGCTTTGCGGCAGTTTATTCAATGACAGGCAAGTGGGCGGTATATGCGGTGCACTGCTGACGAATTTGAGCGCGTGGCTTTCCGGAACTTGGTTTGACATTGATCTGGTCGGCGGCGCATTCAAAAAAACTGCAGAGGCACTTCCCTTCCTTCATGCTGTCAATGCCGGAAGAGCCGCCATTTCCGGCAATTATTCTTTAATTTTATCAGATTTATGGTGGGTAATCGTATATGCAGCTATTATTACGGTCATTGCTGTCCTTGTATTCACAAAAAAGATGAACAGTGACAAAATATAATGGAATCCATTTGCTGAAAATGTAAATTAGAATAAATTGGATTTTCCTATAGATTATAAAAGTATATGGAAAGGAACTTATTTTAAATTAATATTAAAAATAGGTTCCTTTTTTATAACCCATAGAAGAATCATAATTTTTTTAATATAAATTTTTCGTAAATGGGTCCCAAAAAAGTATTATTTGACATTTAAGTCTAATTAAAATATAATTAGGTTACTAACAATTAGTTTACTAATTATAAAGGAGGAAAATTTATGTCTATTGGACTACACATGGCTTTGGTTAAAACCTCTCATGCTCAGAAAAATAAGACACGCCCCGGTATGACAAAAATTGGTCTTTCTCCAGGGCAGCCGAAAATTTTAACTTATGTCTCGGAACATAATTGCTGTATGCAAAAAGAAATAGCGATAGCACTAGATATCGAACCGGCAACAGTATCCCAGCTCCTAAATAATATGGCACAAAACGGCTTAATCAAACGTTCGGCTCCTGCTGAACGAAAGCGTGCAGAATCGGTTTCAATTACCGAAAAAGGACAAAGTGCCTATAAGAAATGGCTGTGTCTCTGTAAGGAAATTGAAGAAGTTTCTCTGCAGGGTTTTACAAAAGAAGAACAAGAACAATTTTTGGACTATCTCAGTCGTATGTATTATAATTTAACAGATAAAATCCTTGAATAAAAATTTATTTAGATAATTGGAGGTAAATAAGTGCTGAAACGTTTTTTTATTTATTTTAGAAAATATCGATATCATCTAATCGGAAGTATGGTCTGTGTTATGCTTGAATCAGCATTTGAATTGGTAATACCGTTGATTATGTCCGATATTATCGATGTAGGCGTCGCCAATAGAGACAAAAATTATATTTTGGGCAAAGGCCTTGCAATGATTGTATGTGCACTTATTTCACTTCTTTTAGGAGTGATGTATGCCCGTTTAGCTGCAAAAGCAGGACAGGGTTTCGGAGCGGAACTTAGAAAAGCGGAGTATCAAAAGATACAAAGTTTTTCTTTTTCCAATATGGATCATTTCAGTACGCCGTCACTTATAACGCGTCTTACAAGTGATATCACAATAATGCAAAACGCAATATGCAACGGAATACGTCCTGTGGTACGCAGTCCCGTAATGCTGGTACTGGCATTGATAATGACCATCTTAATGAATCCACAGCTTGCAATGATTTTCGGAATAGCAATGCCGATATTAGCTGTCTGCCTTATATTAATTTTAAAAAAGCTTGGGCCTATATACAGAAAAATGCAGCGTACTCTTGACAGAGTAAACTCTATCGTTCAAGAAAATTTAACAGCCATAAGAACCGTGAAATCATATGTAAAAGGTGGGTACGAATGTGGCAAATTCAGTAAAGTCAACAAAGAATTTAAGGAATCTTCCGAAGAGGCTTTCCATTATGCAGTAATGAACATGCCTTGCTTTTTGCTTGTCATGTATTCTACCATTATCGGCATATTGTGGTTCGGAGGAAACTTCATTAATTTGGGAACAATGCAGGTTGGAAAATTAACCGGATTTTTAAGCTATGTACTTCAAATTCTTAATTCTCTTATGATGATTTCAAATGTATTTTTAATGTTGAGCCGGTCCATGACTTCCGCCGACCGTATTCTTGAAGTTATGGATGAACCTTTGGGTATAATTGGAGGTCCATCTGATTATATAATTAAAGAAGGTACAATAGATTTTGAGCATGTGTATTTTAAATATCAGGAAACTGCCAAGGAATATGTTCTTTCAGATATTTGTCTACATATTGAGAAAGGACAAACAGTCGGTATTATAGGCGGAACGGGTTCCGCAAAATCCACATTGGTGCAGTTGATTCCAAGGCTTTATGACGTAACTTCCGGAATCATAAAAATAGACGGACGTAATGTAAAAGAATATTCTCTCATTCATCTTCGCGATGCCGTGGGTATGGTTTTACAAAAAAATACTCTCTTTTCCGGAACAATTCGTGAAAATTTGAAATGGGGTAATGAAAATGCAACAGATGAAGAACTTGATTTAGTCTGCCGTATTGCCTGTGTAGATGAATTTCTCGAAAAGATGCCGGAGAAATATGATACAAATTTAGGGCAAGGCGGTGTAAATATTTCGGGTGGTCAAAAGCAAAGACTATGTATTGCGAGGGCCCTTCTCAAAAAGCCAAAAATTCTTATTTTGGATGATTCAACAAGCGCGGTAGATACAGCTACAGAAGCAAAAATATACAGGGGAATGGCAGAGAATCTAAAAGATACTACTAAAATAGTTATTACCCAACGTGTCAGCTCCATAAAAAACGCCGATTTTATCATAGTACTTAAAGATGGAAAAATCAACGATATGGGTACCCATGAAGAATTGCTGTTCAGAAACATAATCTATAGGGATATTTATAAATTTCAGGAAAAGGAGGCCTCTGCGTAATGGCAAAAACTATGAAGTACGAAAAGCCGAAAAATATTCGTAAAACAATGGCGTTTCTTTGGGGTTATATGAAAAAACATAAAGGCCCTCTTATGATTATCCTTGTATTGGTTATAATAAATGCTCTGACCAATGTCTTTGGGACATACATGATTAAACCTATTATAAATGACTATATTATTCCGGGGGATATGAAAGGTCTCATTAAAATTCTTATTTTCACCGGGATTATATATTTTGCCGGTGTAGTCTCAACCCATGGATACACTCAGTTGATGGTAAAAGTGGCACAAAAAATTATTCAGGAAATCCGTGATGACCTTTTTTCCAAGGTACAAACCCTGCCTTTAAAATTTTTCGATGCAAAAACTCATGGTGAATTGATGAGTCGTTTTACCAACGATATAGATACGGTTGCAGAAGCTTTAAACAACAGCTTTACCGTAGTCATAAAAAATTTTGTTACTATAGTAGCTACATTTATAATACTCCTGATTTTAAACTATAAATTGTCGACTATTGTATTAACATCATTTTTTTGTATGTTTATTTTTCTCAGATACAGCGGAAAAAAGAGCCATACCTATTTTTCTCATCAGCAAAAATATATGGGCAGTTTAAATGGGTTCCTTGAAGAAATGGTAAGCGGACAAAAGGTAGTCAAAGTTTTTAATCATGAGGATAAAAATTTCAAAGAATTTTGCACACATAATGAAAATCTGAGAGAAGCTGCCACAGGAGCATTAACCTATTCCGGGATGTTAGTTCCGATAGTTGTAAGTATTTCATATTTCAACTATGCTATTTCCGCATGTGTAGGTGCGTTTTTAGCTATTTCCGGACAAATAGACCTTGGAAGTTTGTCTTCCTACCTTGTTTATGTACGCCAAACTTCAATGCCTATAAATCAATTTTCTCAACAGCTTAACTTTATTCTTGCGGCTCTTTCCGGTGCGGAACGCATTTCTGAAATTATGGATGAAACCCCGGAAATAGATAAAGGAACAGTTACCTTGGTCAATACAACTGTAGATTCCGAAGGAGTCCTGAAAGAAAACAGCAGTAGAACTGGAAATTGGGCATGGAAATGTCCAAATACCAAAGGCGGATTTAACCTCATACCTCTAAAAGGAGATGTACGTTTCCATGACGTAGTATTCAGTTATGAACCCGGACACCCTATTCTCAACGGAATAAACCTTTATGCAAAACCAGGGCAAAAAATCGCCTTTGTAGGTTCCACCGGTGCCGGAAAAACAACAATCGCGAATCTTATCAATCGATTCTATGATGTGGATTCCGGAAGTATTACTTACGACGGTATCGATGTTCGTAAAATCAAAAAAGATGATGTGCGTCATTCCATAGCAGTTGTCCTTCAGGATACTCATTTGTTTTCCGGAACTATTATAGATAATATACGATACGGAAATCAGGATGCCGACAGACAACAGGTAATAGAAGCGGCAAAACTGGCTAATGCGGATTCATTCATCAGGCGTCTGCCCGAAGGCTATGACACAATGTTATCAGAAGATGGAACAAACTTAAGTCAAGGCCAGCGTCAGTTGATTGCTATTGCCAGGGCTGCAGTTTTAGATCCTCCCGTACTAATTCTTGATGAAGCTACGAGTTCTATAGATACCCATACAGAAAAACTAATTGAAGACGGAATGGATCGTCTGATGGAAAACAGGACAGTTTTTGTAATTGCTCATAGGCTTTCTACCGTAAGAAATGCAAAAGCAATTATTGTTCTTGAAAATGGTACAATTCTTGAACGGGGAGATCATGAAGAACTTATCGCACAAAAAGGCCGTTATTATCAGTTGTGTACAGGTAAATTTGAATTATCCTAATGTTAAGCTTTTATTTGTCCATTACTTAAGACTTCGATCTTAAGTAATGGACAAATATCATCAAAAATTTCAGATAGATAATGATTATTCATATCTAACTATTTAATCAAATTTATTCCATATTTCTCTATCCAATAATCCAATTGAATAAGCCAAGCCATAAATTGGGGGCCAGACATCAATTGGCCAAACCATGGGGTGTTTGATTCCAATATCTGAGATAATTTTTTTATATTAATTATATCCCTCAATATACAATCTTTATGATTTAACCGCTCATCCAAAATAGATTTTACTTTGGAGGCATAATTAGGGCTTACCGTTTTAGGATATGGACTTTTCTTTCGATTCACGACACTTAAAGGAACTATCCCTTTAGCTGCATCCCTTAAGATACTTTTAGGCTGATTGTCCTTATACTTATAGCTCCAAGGAAGGGAAAAAACATACTCGACTATTCTATGGTCTGCAAAGGGTACTCTTACTTCCAGAGATCTGCCCATACTCATTCTGTCTTTTCTTTCCAATAAAGAAACCATGAACCAATTTAAATTCAACCAACATATTATGGTTTTTTCTCTATCTCTATAATTTTCCCCTTCAATTACCGGACAAGATGACACACTTTTCTCATATATACTATTTACATAAGATGTGGATTCCTCTAAATTTATTATATCCGGAGAAAACAATTCTATTTTGTCCTTAAGAGAATATATCCACGGGAAAATATTTTTGCTCATTACTCCTTCCTTATGAAACCAAGGATATCCGCCAAATATTTCATCCGCACATTCTCCTGAAAGAGCCACAGTGTGGTTTTTCTTTATTTCACCGCAAAAATACATCAGGGAAGAATCTATATCAGCCATGCCCGGCATATCCCTTTTATCTACCGCTTCATAGAGAAGATCTATAACTGTATTTAAAGGTGCTGTTAGAACTTTATGAACGGTTTTAGAATATTTTGATACTTCCAAGGAATAATTATTATCGCTGTCCGGTTGAAAAGAATTAGGTTTAAAATATATATTGTTTTCTTCATAATCAAAGGAATAAGTCCTTAAGATTTCATTTCTCTTTGACAATTCCTCTGATGCAATACATGTAATTGTACTGGAATCAAGCCCTCCCGATAAGAGAGTGCAGAGAGGAACATCCGAAACTATTTGCCGTCTCACTGTATCTCTCAAAAGTTCTCTCAAATATACAACTGCTTCCGAATAAGTATGGGTATTTCGTTTTGGTTCTATTTCCCAATATTTTTGAATTATAAGTTTATCTTTTTTAATAATCATAAAAGAAGCAGGTTCCAATTCATTTATCCCTTTGAATACTCCGCTGCCCGGCACACGAGTTGGAAGAAGGCAAGCAACTTCCATAAACCCTTTTCTATCTATCTCGGCTTTCATTCCTTCATATTTTAATATTGCTTTTATTTCCGAACTAAAAATTACTGTGGAATCTTTTTGAGAATAAAAAAGAGGTTTCACTCCTAGCCGATCTCTTGCCAGGAAAACCTGATGGTTCAACTCGTCATAAATTCCATAGGCAAAAATACCGTTAAGTCTTTTCGGAGATTCTTCTTCCCATTCCATATAAGCATGAAGCACCACTTCCGTATCACAGTCAGTCTTAAAGGTGTGTCCCAATGAAAGAAGCTCATTCTTTAATTCTAAGGAATTGTACAGTTCCCCGTTGTATATAATAGTATACTTATATCCGTTCTTCTCTGAAATCATAGGCTGGATTCCCTTTTCCACATCTATAACGGCAAGTCTGTTATGTCCAAAACACCAATCAAATCCAAAAGCAATCCCATTTTGATCCGGTCCTCTGTGAGATAAAGAAGAATTCATTTCCATTATATACTTAGGATCTATCTTTTTGTTAAAATCCACATATCCACATATCGAACACATATTACATACCTCCTAATTCCCCTTTTTTCATAACCCATAGGAAAAGTCCCTGTTTCCCTTAATTCATACTTGACCTTAAACGGGTTTCAAAAAAGGCTTCCTTAGCTTATTGGTGTTTTAATAGAAGCCTTTTTTATTTATAGGTTCTTTATTAAAGTATGCATATGGTGAACAAAATGTTATATCTATAATTTCTGCATCTTTATGAAATTATAAAACTTATCATATATTTTTATCGCTAATAGACCGCATGATATACCAATCAATATTCCGGCAATAACATCTGACGGAAAATGAACATATAAATATAACCTCGAAAATGCCATAAGTATTGAAAATATTATTACAAATGCAGCAAATTTTTTATTAATGAATTTTATCACCGTTGCCACAGCAAAAGACGACCCTGCATGGCCTGACGGGAAAGAATAGCTTATAGCTTCCCCATTCCCAAGTCTGGAAATTCCAATCATTACATGATCCAAAAAATCAGAACGAAGATAAAATTGAATAAAATTTAATATACTAAAATCAATATGTTGTATAATCATAGGCCTCTTTACTACTTCCCTTACAAAATATAAATCACGGATATCATTTTACAGCTCTTATTATATTCTCAATTTAACAGTATATTCAGCATCTTTGATGTATTATTAAGAAATTCCTTTGTAACTTTATAATGATCCGTATCAGTATATTTTTCTTCTTTATAATTAAAATCAATATTATATATCTTGGCATTAGGATATGCCATAATAATTGGTGAATGAGTAGCTATAATAAATTGGGAGTTCTCCTTTACCAATTGATGCATTCTCGAAATTAAAGCCATCTGCCTTGTTGGAGATAATGCTGCCTCCGGCTCATCTAATATATAAATTCCATTACCTCTGAAACGGTTCATCAACAATGCCATAAAGGATTCGCCGTGAGATTGTCTGTGCAAAGAACGCCCTCCATAATAGTCGATTAGTCCCGGATCTATTTTCTCCAATTCATCGACATTTGTTGCTACATTATAAAAGCTTTCTGCCCGTAAAAAGAATCCGCCTTTAGGCTTTTTTACTCCTTTAACAATTTTTATATATTTATATAAGTCTGAATGAGTATCTGCAGTGGAAAAATTAAAATTTTTCGTTCCCCCTTCAGGATTAAATCCATAGGCAACACCTATTGCTTCTAACAAAGTAGATTTACCGCTTCCATTTTCTCCGACAATAAACGTTACATTAGGATGAAAATTAAGAACCGATAAGTTCCTAACTGCCGGTAAATTAAATGGATATTCATTATATGAGGTGATATTGGAACTTAATAATTCCACTTCCCTGATATATTGTTCATAAGGTATTTCGATCATATTAGCCACCTTTCCTTGTATTCAAAGTCCAAATATATTCAGAAGCAAATATTAAAATAAAACTTTACAGTTTCAAAACGGACATTATATAATCGGAAATTTTCAAATTTCCCTCCTTAGTCGGATGTATGCCGTCTATATATAGATCCCTTTTTAAACTCTCAGTTTTGCTGTCAATAAAAATACTATAAAGGTCTAAATATTTACATTGGGACAAAGAAGAAAAATTTATCAGCCAATTTCTATATTCTTCTATATTTGAATTGATTTTTTCAAAGTCATCACTAAATTGGAAGAACTTCTTTGCCTCTTCTGCAACCATTGGTATGGGTATACCCAATAAAGGCAATATTCCATAATGATATGATTGATAGACCATAGAAAAAATGTTGGCCTTAACAATCGAAATAGGCATTTCACAGACAAAATCATTACTCCCTCCCATTATCATCACATGAGTGGGTTTTTCTCTTAGAACATCTCTTTCAAACCTTGACAGCATGCCTGAAGTGGTATCTCCCACAATCCCTTTATTAACAACAGAGATGCCTGATCTTTCAGATAATAATGATACCCAGGATTCCTTTCTCCTTACTCTGTAACCATAAGTTATACTATCGCCTAAACAAACCAATTTCAAATTATCACCTCAAACAAAACATGATTAGCATTCCTCTGTTTAATCGAAAATACAAGAGATGAATTCATCCTTTGATATATTTCCTAAGAATTTATTTATCTCAACATCTTTCAACCTTTCTTTTACTTCGTATTCATCGTATTTTAAACCTATAAGCATATTTTCCAGTTTTTCTATATCTTCCGTTCCAAAAAAGTCTCCGTATATTTTAATATTTTGAATCTTTCCGTCCACCGCATGAAGAGAGACTTCAACAGAACCAGCATCAAATTTCTTATAATTTTTAAAATTGAATTCAGGGGATCGTCCAAAATTCCAATCCCATGTGTTGTATTTTTTATCTGCCAGTTTTTGAATACCATTCTTTTCATCTTCAGTAAGACTATATATTTCCACAGGCTGCCCTTCCGCTTCAAATATATAATTAAGAAGAATTTCTCTGAATTTAAAGATAGTTATTTTTTCCTTCATATAGGGGCTTATATTTGTCACGCGTTTTCTTACGGATTTAATTCCTTTAGACTCTATCTTTTCAGCTCTTACATTTAAAGCCTTTGTCAAAACATCCAACTGAGAATCAAAAAGTAAAGTACCATGATTCAGCACCCTGCCTTTTATTATACTTTGTGCTATTCCAGAAAATTTTTTCCCATTTATAGTGATATCGTTTCTTCCTGAAAGCTCACATTGAATTCCAATTCTTTTTAACGCATTTACTATGGGAACATTATATTTTTTAAAATCAATTTTTTCCAAAGGTCCGGATTTGGTAATAATAGAAAAGTTTAAATTTCCGAAATCGTGATATACCGCTCCTCCTCCCGTTATCCTTCTTACTACATTGATGTTGTTTTTCCTAACAAAATCCATATTTATTTCTTCAATGGTATTTTGATTTTTTCCTACAATAATAGATGGCTCATTTATCCACAATATTACATAGTCCTCATCTATATCCAAATTTTTAAATACATATTCTTCTAAAGCAAGATTATAATGAGGATCATTCGAATTGTTTTCTATATATTTCATATTATTTATTCCTTTCCTTTCACATATAATAAAATATATTAAATTTCAAATTTTATATTTTTCTGAAACCAACATTATCTTCTAAGCATTTTTTAACATCCTCCTTATCTATAACAGCTTTCCTAAACTTATTCATTCCCTTTATATCTCCAAATAAAATAACTCCTGTTATTTTTCCGTCACATGAAAAAAGTTTATGATGAATACCGTTATTTTCGTCCCTAAATTCATACAAATCATCATAAATTTTTATGTTCCCTGCCGAAAATAAAGAAACATCTCCTATCTCCAATGTAGTATAAGGAATCGCCGAAGTATATTCTCTCTCTCCTCCCGACATATTGGCCCCCGCAACTTTTCCCTGCTCATTTCCGGCACTCCAAAGAGCCAATACCTTTCCATCTACTTGTGCTGCATCTCCTGCGGCATAAATATTTTTTAAATTTGTTCTCATATGGCTATCAACTTTTATACCTCTGTCAAAATCTATATCGGTTTCCCTTACCAAACCCAGATTAGATCTTACACCAGTTGAAAATAACACTGCATCCGTATGTATTTCTCCGTTATTCTTTAACTTAATCCCATTAACCTCATCTTCTCCAAGTATCTCTTCACAAGAGGAATTTAAATATATATTGATGCCCATATCAAACAATTTTCTTTCTAACTTTCGAGATATCTCTTCATCTAATTGATTAGGAAGCAAAAAAGGAGAAAACTCTATTACGTTTACTTCTTTCTGTAAATTTTTTATTGACCATGCTGCTTCCAAACCTAAAAGTCCTCCTCCTATAACAGTAATACTTTTACAATGATTAAAATATTCCTTAATATGCCTCAGATCTTCTATTGTCCTCAAAGCGAAAATTCCATCTTCACACTTTCGGATTATCGGAGGGAAAAAAGGACTGCTTCCCACAGTTAACAACAGCTTTTCATAAAAAATTTTCATTCCGTCGTCTAATTCTATGCTCGACTCAGTTACATTGATTTTCTTTGCAATTTTATTTAATACAACCTTCACTTTCTTTTCATCATACCATTCTTGTTTATTGACAAGAAGTTCTTCATCTTTAAAATCTTTGCTTATACATTCTGTCAGTTTAATTCTGTAATATGTAAGATATGGTTCTTTTGAGATCACAGCAATAGTTTCCTCTTTATCATTCTTCCTTATTTCTCTTATTGCCGACAAACATGAGATTCCGTTTCCTATTATTAAATACTTATACTTTTCATTCATAAACTTATCCCCCTCGTTATTTACTCTCTTAATAGTTGTTTAACATAATTCAATCATACCATAAAATTAAAAGAAAAGACGAGTAAAAAATAACGGCTGTTATTTTTTACTCGTCTTTTTAAGTCTTTTATATATTTAGTCACCTATAATTTCAGTCCAGATTCTGTCATATTCTTTAACAAAATCCCCGAGATCCGTGAATATTTCACAATTATTTATAGTTTCTTCATCCGGATATGCTACTTTATCATTTTGAATATCTTTAGGTAAAAGTTTCACCCCCTCTTTGTTGGGAGAAGAATACCCGATATATTCGGCATTTTTTGCTGCTATATCCCCTCTGCACAAAAAATTTATAAATTCTTCCGCCTCTTTCTTATGTTTGCTTCCTTTAGGTATCACAACATTATCAAACCACAAATTAGAACCCTCTTTAGGTACCACATATTCCAGATTGTTATTTTCTTTTATCATATATGCCGCATCCCCAGACCAAACAATTGCTAAATTTGCTTCTTCTCCAATCATCAGGTCTTTGACTTCATCTCCTACGTATGCATACACCAATGGTTTCTGCTTTATAAGTTCATCTTTAGCCTTTAAAAGTTCTTCGGGATTTTTGGTATTTATAGAATAGCCGAGCCTTCTAAATGCAGCCGTCAGAGAATCCCTTTGACTGAAAAGCATAAGTATCTGGCCTTTATACTTTTCATCCCATAAAGCATTCCAGCTGTCAATTTTTTCATTGACAAACTTTTTATTATATATAATTCCCAGAGTTCCCCACATATAAGGAACCGAATATTCATTTTTCGGATCAAAATCTAAATTTTTAAATTTATCATCTATATTTTTATAGTTGGGAATATTATTCATGTCTAATTCCAAAAGCATATCTTCTTTAATCATCTTTTCAATCATATAGTCCGAAGGAAACAGCACATCATAATTTCCTCCTCCGGATTTGATCTTTACATACATATCTTCATTGGTAGAAAAGGTATCATAATTAACGTCAATATTGAATTCCTTTTCAAATTCATCAATTGTATCGGGATCAATATAATCTCCCCAGTTATAAACATTGAGTACAGCTTTATCATCTTTCTTACAGGAAACACCTACTAAAGTCACAAAAACTATTACGGCAACAAATACAAATTTTCTTACTATCTTGCTCACATTAACCCACCTCCATCTTCCTTTGAATTTCTTTTATTTATCAATAAAAGGAGTATAAGAACAGTTGAAAACATTATTGTTGAAAGTGCGTTTAACTCTGGCTTTATACCCCTCCTTGCCATGGAATATACGGTAATGCTCAAATTAGTAACGCCGTTACCGGTATTAAAAAAACTGATAACAAAATCGTCAATAGATAAAGTAAATGCCAAAAGCCCTCCTGTTATAATCCCCGGCATTATTTCGGGAATTATAACCTTTCTCAAAGCGTACAAAGGAGTCGCCCCCAAATCCATTGCTGCCTCCTCTAAATATTTATTCATATGTTTCAGTTTAGGAAGTATTGATAATACTACATAAGGAACATTAAAGGCTATATGAGATAAAAGCATAGTCATAAATCCAAAATTCATACTCATAAACTTAAATAAAGTCATAAAGGATATGGCCGTAACTATATCCGGATTTAAAACAGGCAAATAATTTATATTTAAGATAATTTTCTTTTTAAATCCTTTCATATTATGTATACTCAAAGCTGCAAATATCCCTATTAGTGTAGAAATCACCGATGAAAGACATGCAATTACAATTGTATAGTATAAAGATTTCATTATTTCATCATCTTTGAATAACTCCAAATACCACTTAAAAGTAAAACCATCCCATTTACTTAAAGTTTTGGAATTATTAAAGGAAAATATTATGAGTATTATAATGGGAGCATACAAAAATACAAATATCAAGAATACATAAAATTTTTTCAGTGCCTTTTCTACCATAAGCTCCCTCCTTCTTTATCTTTATTTTTGTCAAATACAGCTGTCAATCCCATCGATAGTAATATTATAAGCATCATTATAATGGAAATTGCCGAACCGAAGTTCCAGTCTCCAACCCATAAAAACTGCTGCTCTATCAAATTCCCTATAAGCATATATTGTCCTCCCCCCAGAAGTCTTGATATTACAAATGTACTGACAGCCGGCATAAATACCATAGTTACTCCGGACATTATTCCCGGTACGCTTAAAGGAAAGGTAACTCCTAAAAAAGTTTTAAATTTATTGGCTCCAAGGTCCTCTGCCGCTTCAATTAAATTGTTATCTATTTTTATAAGTACGGAATAAATAGGAAGAACCATAAAGGGCAAAAAATTATATATCATTCCCAAGATAACAGCTCCGTCATTGTATATCAGATTTGCGGATGAAAATCCCAGCATTTGAATTATATAATTTATAAATCCGTTTTTACCCAAAATAGCTCTCCATGCGTAAGTTCTCAAGAGAAAATTCATCCACATAGGAAGTACAAATAGAAGAATCATTGCATTTCTTTTCTTTATATTTTCTCTTGAGATAATCAATGCTATAGGATATCCCAAAATCAAACAAATAACAGTAGACCTCAATGCTAAATTTATGGATTTTAACAATATTTTTATATATACAGGATCAAAGAATCTTTTATAATTTGTAAGAGTGAATTTAAGCTCGGTTATATTTTGTATATCACCTGAAGTAAAGCTAAATAACAGAATAAGAAGCAGAGGAATTATCGTAAACATTATCATCCAAAAAATATAAAGATATGATAACCCTTTGTTTTTCAATTATTTTTCACCTTCTTCATAATATGTATATTTTCCGGAATTATTTTCATCCCTATTTCCGCATCAACAGGTTTCATAACGGTACTTTGAATCTTCCATGAAAAATTTCCACTTTCAGCAATCATTTCATAATGTACTCCTTTAAAAGTCACGGAGGTAATTTTTCCCTTTAATTGTCCTTCCTCCGCTGATACTATTTCAATATCCTCAGGTCTTATAACTACATCTACCGCTTCGTCTTTATCAAATCCCTTATCTACGCAATCAAACACAACCCCTTGAATTTCCACTATAAAATCATCATGCATAATGCCGTCTATTACATTGCTCTCCCCGATAAAATTGGCTACAAAGATATTCTTAGGTTCATTATATATATCAACAGGGGTCCCTATCTGCTGAATCTTGCCCTTGTCCATTACTACGACTGTATCGGACATTGTAAGAGCTTCTTCCTGATCATGAGTTACATATATAAAGGTTATTCCTATCCTCTTCTGCATCTTTTTCAGCTCTAATTGCATTCCCTTCCTGAGCTTCAAATCCAAAGCTCCCAAGGGTTCATCCAAAAGCAACACCTTAGGCTTGTTAACTAAAGCTCTGGCAATTGCCACCCTCTGTTGTTGTCCTCCGCTCAAAGATTCGATGGGCCTCTTTTCAAAGCCCTCTAAATTTACTAATTTTAACATATAGCTCACACTATCTCTTATTTCCGATTTACTGATTTTTTTAATCTTTAGCCCGAATGCTATATTTTCAAACACATTTAAATGAGGAAATAATGCATACTTTTGAAAAACCGTATTTATTTGTCTTTGATAAGGAGGTACATCTGTGATATCCTTTTCTTCAAATATAACCTTTCCCTTAGTGGGATGCTCAAACCCTCCGATTATTCTAAGAGTTGTTGTCTTCCCACATCCACTGGGACCTAAAAGAGTTAAGAATTCATTTCTTCTCACATATAAGTTAATATCCTTTAAAGCCTCCGATTCACCAAATTTCTTAGAAACGCCAACTAAATCAATAATCCAGTTTTTCTCCAAGTTAATCACCTCTTCTATATATTAAAAGCTGGGGGGAGTACTAACCCAAATAAGCTTGGCAACATGTTTCCCCTCATTGGAAATATAGTGATTAGAATTAGCCTTAAAATAAAAGCTTTCTCCTTTCTTTGCCTTATACTTTTCATTTCCAATATGAATAAATACATGACCTGATATTACAAACCCAAATTCCTCTCCTTCATGAGGTGAATCTTCCTTTGTGCTTCCACCCGGCTGAACTTCAACAAAAATGGGCTCCATTAAATTCTTTTGAGCATTTGGAACTACCCATTTGAGAATATATTTATATTCTTCATTTTCAGTAACAAAGGCATCATCTTGTGAAAACACTATCTTTTCATCTTCGGTTTCATTAAAAAAATCTTTTAGATTAGTTCCCAAACCGTCAAGTATATCAACTAAAGTAGCAATAGATGGAGAAGTTAAGTCTCTTTCTACCTGTGAAATAAAACCTTTTGTAATTTCACACCGCTCTGCCAATTCTTCTTGAGTAAGAGAATTCTTAATTCTGAGACGTTTAATCTTATCTCCGATTTTCACGTTTTCCCTCCTAACGTTCTAACGTTTGCTCTATATATTAAATTATTTGTTTATCATTACTAAACTATTCTTTTAACCAGTTTATTATAATAAAAAAGCTACCAAAAAGTCAATAGTTTTTTGAGTATCTTTTTTATCTTGTATTAAAGTAATATACTATAAAACAGGCATAACAACATATTTTTTTGTTTAATATATGCAAATTTTTTATTTAATAAATAATAATTAGTGTAAAAATCTTTTTCTTCACAAAAAAATAAAATCGGTATTTATCATACCGATTTTATTTTTACCATCTTCCTCCGGCTCCCCCGCCTCCGGAAGAACCGCCGCCGCCCCTGTCTCCTCCACCTCTTCCATTTCCGCCTCGGCCTATATTCCTTAAAATAAAGAAAGTAAGCCAGCCGTGGAAAAAGGTAAAATCTATAAACAGAAAGACGATCACTCCTATAACGATTAAAATCTTAGGGAGTATATTACCTACTCCAAAAAAATTTTTCTCAGAATAATTTTCATATATATTTTGATTAACATTTTCTCTTCCCACATCCACATTGTATTCATCTTCAATAACGGTAATAATGGAATTAAAACCGTTTAATATGCCCTTTTCATATTGATTCTCTTTAAAAGAAGGAATCATTTCATCTTCGATAATCCTTCCTACTTTACTGTCAGGAAGAGGCCCTTCAAGACCATATCCTACTTCTATCCATAATTCTCTGTTCTCCAAATCCATGAGAATCAAAATACCATTATCATATTCCTTACTTCCAATTTCCCATTTCTCGAATAGTCTATTGGCATATTCTTTTATATCCGTATCTCCTGTGGTATTAACTATTGCGACTACAACCTGTGCACCTGTTTTTCTGTAAAGATTTTCATTAACAGAAACAATGTAGTCAGTTCCATCTGCGTCTAATATATTGCCTTCATCATAGACATAAAAATTTTGAGATGCTTCCGGAAGGTTTAATTTTTCGGCAAAGGATATATTGGTTCCTATTAAAAGTATTAAAAATAATACAATTAAGCCCTTAACACTTTTTTTCATTTAGATCCTCCCATTAAAAGTTTACATCCGGCACTTCCGCATCCTTTGCATCTATTTCAAAATATGCTTTCTTCTCAAAACCGAATAACTTAGCAACTATGTTAGTCGGAAATTTTCTTATAGTGGAGTTATAGCTTTGTACCGCTTCATTGTATCTTCTTCTCTCAGTCGCAATCCTGTTTTCAGTACCTGAAAGCTCATATTGAAGATCAGAGAAATTTTTGCTTGCCTTAAGATCGGGATAATTTTCTGCTACCGCATACAGCTTGGTTACAGCTGCACTTAATTGCCCGTCGGCTTCCGCATATTCTCCCGGAGTATTGGCGCTTTCAAATTTACTTCTTGCTTCAGTAATACTTGTCAGTACTTCTTTTTCATAATTAGCATATCCCTTTACGGTATTCACTAAATTCGGTATAAGGTCTGCTCTTCTCTTTAAAACATTCTCTACCTGAGACCAAGAACTATCCACATTTTCTTCCAATGTATTAAGATTGTTATATATGCTTACAAAGCCAAATACTAAAATTAAAGCTACTACTATAACAATAATAATTGGTGTTTTTTTCATTTAACATCCTCCTTCATTTATCATATATATAATACTACATTTATTTATTTTTAGCTATAAAAAAAGCCGATAAGCATCGGCTTTTTTTTATACTGCATTCTTTTTTTGTCCTTTCCTTATTAACGTTTCATCCCACAATTTATCTGCAGTCTCTGCCCATTTTTCCGCAGCCTTTTCTGTCTTTGCGGTTAAATCATAAACATCTTCCTTATCAAGAGGCTGGGTTGATACCGCTCCGGATCTTTCAACCATACCTTTCAATTTTTCAGGATTATCAAGTAGAGGACAAGGTCTCAACTGATTTCCGTTAAATGGCTGACCTTCATTATATTCCTTAAATATAGGAGACTGAAGGGCTTCTATCAGGCTGACATCTTTTATATTTACATTGGAATAATGAATAAACGCACAAGGTTCTACATCTCCTCTGGCATTTATATGGAAATACTTTCTTCCTCCGGCAATACATCCACCTACATATTCTCCGTCATTCCAAAAATCAAGTACAAATATCGGCTCAGTTTCCCTGAATTCTCTTACTCTATGATACATCTCTTCTCTCTGCTCTGCAGTTGCCATCAAATCCGTCACAGCATCCTTGCCAATGGGCATATAAGTAAAATACCATCCAAACATACATCCCTTATCTATAAGCATCTCTAAATATTCTTTTGATCCCACTACGTCAACATTATATTTATGATAGCAAGTCGAAAATCCAAACACCACTCCATACTTTTTAAGAAAATCCATTGCATTCATTACACTTTGGAATGTCCCTTTTCCTCTTCTCATATCCGTTTCTTTTTCAAATCCTTCTACGCTTATTGCAAGTCCAAAGTTACCTAACTCTCCAAGTTTCTTAGCAAATTCTTCATCAACTAATGTGGCATTAGTAAAGGAAAGGAAAGCACAATCGCTATGTTTTTCCGCAAGACGTATCAGATCATTTTTTCTCACTAAAGGTTCTCCTCCGGAATATATATACATATATATTCCAAGTTCTTTTCCTTCATTTATTATCCTATCCAAAGTATCAAAACTCATAGAATCCGTCTTTTCGTATTCTGCAGCCCAGCATCCTGTACACTTTAAATTGCAGGCACTGGTAGGATCCATAAGTATTGCCCAAGGAACATTGCAATGATATTTTTCCTGCATTTTCTTTTCAATAGGAATACCGACCATACCTGAATTAACCATATAATTTATTAAAAATTTCTTTCTGGTACTGGGCGACAACTCATCAAAAAATCTTTCTATTAATTTATACCAGTTACTGGTAGGATCATTTACAATCTTCCTGAAAGTTTCTACATGTTTTTTATGATTATCCAAGGTGACAATCTTTCCGGCCCAGTCAACAAGTTTAGGCAAGTTTGCCATAGGATCCTTTTCAATATATTTTAGTCCTTCATTCATTAATGCAGTACTTACAATTTGCTTTACATTTACCACAATAAATTCCTCCTTAACATAATTAAGCTCTTAACCCATCAATTAAAATATTAAGGGAGCTCAATCTTTTTTTAAAATCAATGTCACTATATGAATCCTGTTGGATAATAAAAGAATTGATAAAAGAAAATATTGTTTCTGCCATTCCTTCACTATCAATAGGTTTAATTTCTTTTGATTCAATTCCCTGAGATATGAGGTCGTTAATAGAATCCATTATCTCTTGAAAATATTCTTTAATCTTATTTACTATTTTGTTATTCTCCATTTTTAATATCACACATATTTCCGCAACAATAATAAATACATGATTATATTCATATTCATTAGTTAATTCAAATACCAGTTTTTTTAGTTTTTCCACAATTGTAAGATCTTTATCCGTTACAATAGTTTCCACTTTACCTTTAATTTCTTCCAACGTTTCACTTATAGCATAATAAAATATCTCGTCCTTATTTTTAAAATATTGATATATTGTAGTTCTGCCAAATCCACAACTATTAGAAATATCAGAAATGTTTGTATTAAAATATCCTCTTTTAATAAATAGTGCCTTAGCCTTTTCTATAATCTCTGCTTTCCTTTCTTCATAATTAACAACTTTTGGCAAACTTTTTATTCCCTCCTTTCCATGGATTATTAATATCTAATTAATATCTATTCTTATTTTAACATAAATGACACCAATGTCAATAAAAAAATACAATATCTTCTAAATGCGAATGATTAGCTTTAACAGCATTATTTAATAATTGTTACTGTTATTTTATTTAACGCTTCCTCAATCAATTCATCTATATTCAATTTTTTTTCGGATTCTTCAATAGTTTCTATTTTAGGTCTGGTCACAGGGTGCTTTGGTAAAAATACGGTACAGCAATCATCAAAAGGTTCTATGGATTTCTCATAAGTTTCTATATCCTTCGCTATTTTAATTATCTCTACTTTATCAAAACCTATCAGGGGCCTAAAAACGGGCCTATCCACAATATTGTCCGTTACCTTAATCCCATCTATGGTCTGGCTTGCAACCTGTCCTAAACTTTCTCCCGTTATGATTGCATCGCAACCCTCTTTTTCCGCTACCATATCTGCTATCCTCATCATGAATCTCCTCGAAATAATGGTCATCTCGTCTTCAGGGCAACTTTCGTGAATAGCTTTCTGGATATTTAATATATTAATGCTATAAAACTTTATTTCTCCATTAAAATGAGTAAGCATCTCTGCCAATTCTTTAACTTTCTGTTCTGATCTTTCACTTGTAAAGGGATAACTGTGATAATGAATTATACTTAATTTGACTCCCCTTTTCGCCATCAAAAATCCCGCTACAGGACTGTCAATACCTCCTGATAACAAAAGAAGGCCTTTGCCGTTTGTTCCCACAGGGAGCCCTCCATAGCCCTTAACTTTCTCAGTATATACGTAGCACTCTTTTTTAATATCTATATACAAAAATGTGTCAGGATTATGAACATCTACTTTTATATCATCAAAAGTCTTTAATAAAACCTCTCCTATCCTTCCTGAAAACTCAGGAGATTTTATCGGAAATTCCTTATCAACTCTATTTGTCTTTACTTTAAAGGTGCTCACTTTTTTTTCATCAATTGCTTTCATCATCATTATTTTGGCAGCCTGTTCTATACTCTCAATATTTTTCTCCACTCTTAAGCATGGACTGATATATACAATTCCAAAAACTTTTGTAAGCCTCTTAACTATTAAACTAAAATACCTTTCATCAGCTTCAATATATATCTTTCCCTGATCCTTATATACATTTGAAAATCCAAAATCCTTTATTGCTTTTTTTATCTGCTTTATAAGAACTGCCTCAAAGCTTCCTCTGTTTAGTCCCTTTAATGCTATCTCGCCTAAACTTACACTTATCACGTTCTCCATTTCATCACCTCTTAGTTATTTGTCTTATTTCTTCCAAAGAATCTTTCAGTACATCTAAAGTATAATCTAAATCTTTCTTTGTATTCATAGCCGAAAAACTAAATCTCACAGTTCCTTCTATTTCTCTGTCTTTAAGGCCTATAGATTTTAACACATGACTTTTTTCTTTGCTGTGAGAAGAGCAAGCGGAACCTGTAGAAATATATATACCCTTTTCTTCAAGATAATGTAGGAGAACTTCTCCTCTTATCCCCATAAATGAAACATTAAGTATAAACGGAGAAAATCTCTCATCAATTCCACTATTAATTTTTATATCACTAATTTCATTTTTTAATCTTCCGATAAAATATTTTTTTAATTCCGTCACTTTTTCTCTTGCTTCAAAAAATTCGTTATCCAATATCTCCACTGCTTTTCCCATTCCTACTATCCCCGGAACATTCTCGGTACCGGATCTGATTCCTCTTTCCTGCCCTCCTCCAAAAATCAGAGGATTTAAAATTACGTTTTTATTTAGATATAATCCTCCTGTCCCTTTAGGACCATGAATTTTATGACCGCTAAAAGAAAAAGAGTCTATTCCCCATTCTTTTAAATGTAATGGAATTTTTCCAAAGGCTTGTATTCCATCTACATGGAAAAAAGATTTACTTCTTTTTCTCATCAAAATTTTTTTTACTTTTTCCACCGGTTCAATTGAGCCGATCTCATTATTAACCAGCATAAGAGCTATAAGAATAGTCTCATCATCTATGCTTTCTTCAAGCTCTTCTAAATCTATAATCCCGTCTTTATCTACATCCAAATAAGTAACCCTTAACCCCCTGTTCTCATAGTTTTTAAAAATATCAAGCACAGAAGGATGTTCTATCTTTGAAGTAATAATGTGATTGCCATATCTTAAATTTTTATTTATTATCCCTTGGATTGCTAAATTATTACTTTCTGTACCTCCGGAAGTAAAAAATAATTCATCACTTCTTATTTTTAAAAAATCGGCAATTATATTTCTTGCCCATTTTACCTTTTTCTCTGCATCAAACCCCATTCTATGAAGAGAAGAAGGATTCCCATAGCAAGTTTTAAGCATAAAAGTCATTTCTTCAATTACTTCATCTCTTGGTTTTGTAGTCGAGCTATTATCCAAATAAATTTCCATGATCATCACCTTATCCTTTGTCAATATATAAAATTTAATTAAATAACATGGTATAACTTACTTTATACAACAATTTTCCAATATCTAAAGAACCTATAAAAACAATCTCCATTTTATATTATATATCATATTATCTTCTTTTTTATAACCCCTATAAAAGTTATATTTTTCATTAATACACAGTTGACCTTAAATGGATTTCAAAAAAGGCTTAATTGATTTACTAATATTTCTATTAAAGCCTTTTTTATAACCTATAGGAAAGTCATGTTCTTCCTTAATTTGTACTTTCCGTTAAATGGGTTTCAAAAAAGGTTTCATTAATTTATTAATATTTCTATTAAAACCTTTTTTATATTATTTATACATTAAAAATATTATATACAATCTTGATAAATTAGAGAAGTAAAAATATATTACAAGTTTTTTAAATTTTTTTAGCAAAAGATGTTGCAAACCATGTCGTAATTTGCTATAATATGAGAGTGGTTATCCCCCTGGTAACCTCAAATAAGATCTCTATTCCCAATACCCCTTTTGAACGGTTTTATGTTACATCCCTTTGTGGATGTAGGGGCTCCTTAATAAGGAGTCCTTTTTTATTTTATTTATTTTTGTATAATATGTTAAAATATAATTGTACATAAAATAACTTTAGGAGGCTTTATTATGAAAAGAAAAAAAGTAGCCATTATATTCACAGGCGGGACTATTTCTATGAAGATTGATCCTCGTATTCATGCTGCTATTCCTGCTTTGTCCAGTGAGGAAATACTATCTATGGTCACGAATATTGAAAAAGCGGCGGAAATCGAAATTATTGATTTTGCTAATCTTCCGAGTCCTCATATAACTCCTGACATAATGATGAAATTATCTCAGACCGTTAAAAAAACGATTTCCCGTGAAGACATCAATGGTGTCGTTGTGACTCACGGAACGGATACTCTCGAAGAAACAGCATACCTATTGGATTTAACTATTAAAACAGAAAAACCTATAGTAGTGGTGGGAGCTATGAGAAACAGTTCAGAACTTGGATATGACGGTTCGAGCAATCTTTCTGCCGCAATTTGTACGGCAACTTCTGAAGATGCAAAAAATAAGGGTGTATTGGTAGTTATGAATAATGAAGTTAACAGTGCAAGTGAAGTAACAAAAACAAATACTCTTTCTCTTGACACTTTTAAGTCACCCGAATTCGGTCCTCTTGGAATTATAGATAATGATGAAGTTATTTTTTATAGAGATATACCATATAAACAGCATATTCAAACGGAAAGTATTGAATCCAAAGTCGGACTTGTAAAATGTGTTTCAGGAATGGAATCGGACATACTCCACTTTTTAATAGATTCCGGATATAAAGGAATAGTATTAGAAGCCCTTGGAAGAGGAAATATTCCTCCAAAGATGATGGAAGGAGTAGAAAAAAGCATAAATAAAAATATTCCTGTAGTAATGGTATCACGATGTCCTACAGGACGAGTTTTGGACTCTTATGGGTATGCCGGAGGCGGAAAAACTTTAAGAGAACTTGGCGTTATATTTGGCGGCGATCTCCCCGGCCAGAAAGCAAGAATAAAATTAATGTTAGCTTTAAGCATAACTGATGATATTGAAGTCATAAGATACTTATTTGAAAGAAAGGAGCATTCTACCTTAGTTAAAAATATAAACTAAATATTATCTGCCCTTAATTCTTGAGAAAAAGCCCCGGGTTTTTCTGTCTAAAAAGTACTCAATATATGATACTCTTTCCTTTAAATCTTTATCTATACTTTTTAGTTGATCTTCAAGAATCCGAACCTTCTCTTCAAGAGTCTCTATTGTTTTGTCTTCATAATTTTTTTCTTTAGATGTTAAAAGGGTAGAATCCATGAATGCAAGTTTTTTTTTAGAGGTATTTCAGCAGTATTCTGCAAATTTCCAAAACCAATAAAAGATATCTCGGGATATATTTTTCCAAAAGAAAAGTTCAAGATATGTCGGTCTGTATTGAAATACCTCTTATATTTATATCTTACAACTTCTTTTCCTTTAGATTCTTTCCATTGATAAATACTGCCCCATGTATCTCCTTCGTCTGCACTGAATCTGCTTGTTATATTATCATATTCAATCCATTCCACCCATAATTTATCTTCAAAATATACTAAAGTAGGATGAGAACAGTTTTCAATATTAGATATATCCTCTCTAACTTCCATATTAGCTATATTTTCCGAAAGAGAAAATCTTTCATATCTTATTTTCAAATTTCCTTCGTAATATTCGCTATACACTAAATGTATTTTTTCATTTAACACTATCATGTCTATATATAATTTGGGTTTCTGATCTTTTGTAAGCTGTATCTTTCTATCCCATTTCCCTTCTTTTAGTGAAAAAGATTTAACACATACTTCTTCTTCCATATTAAACAGGTCATAGTATCCTATCATAATGGTATCCTTGTTTTTAATCAGCTGAATAGGATTTAATATTTTTTTTACCTTTATGTCATCAACAATATTGGTTATCCACTTGTCTTCTTTTTTATATTGATGACATATTCTATAAATGTTTTCAATATCATGAAGAGGCACTTCATATATTATATGAATATTTTCTCCACCCATCATAATATTTAAATTATACATAACTGGAAGGGGTTCTTCCGTAATTACAGTTCTCTTTATACGGTTCTCTTTTAATTCCAACAATATTAAATTAAAGGATTGATCTTGGTAAACCAAATATATATTATCCTCTGAATCCACAGTAACATCAAATTCTTCCAATGTATTTTCCGCAATAATCCTTCTATCCGTCTGTTTATTGGCCAAATTAAAATAGTAGGAATAGATATTCCCCGAATTCCATTGAAACATATGAATATTTTTCATACTATCCGTAATGATAGGAATATTATCATTAAAAAAAGCCATATATACACCACCTGTCATTTAATCTTTCTATATAGATATTAATTGATTAAATAAAATATTCTTTATTTTTAGTCTGTAACACAAATATAGTATTTCGAATATATTATCAGTGAGAATGTAATTTAAAAATTCCATGAAAGGAGGATATATAATGGGTTCTGCTGATATAAATAAAGATATTTTAAGCCAGTCAATAACAGAAAGTTGTTGTAACGGTACAACCGGATGCGATTGGGATGGAACACTGAGAAGAGTTAAAAACGAACCAATATATGTTCAAAAAGTTTTTGATGCAACTCTACTGAATTCTCAGGCATTAAGAACTATTCAAAATCAACCATTTAGCCCAAGTTTAGGAAGAAATGCACAAATTATAAGAGTAACCGATATTAGATGTAGAAAATACTTCAATCCGGCAAATATATTTGATAAAGATAATTTAACAGTTAATGCAAATACGGTATTATCAGGAGGTAGCTTCGTTGAAGATGGAGCTTGCAATCCTATTACTGTTATAGGTCCTGACGGAACTTCAAGTGAAAAAATAATATATGTAAATACTTCTGATTGCGATAAACAAGGAAGGGGAACACCAGTCTTTGGAACTCAGACTGTACGTATTACAGGAAATGTTGTTGTAGAAATCGACGTAGTTTTCCTTGATGGAAGAGGAAGAAGAACTCCCATAACTCTAAAAGCTGTTGTACCTATTGCATCAGTTAAAAATCCAATAGTTCTGACAAACTTCTTCGAACTGTGCGTACCATCAGTATTTAATTCCGCATTTTTACCAAGATTTGCTGAATTCTGCAGCGTAGCATGTGAAACAAGGTTAGCAACTAATAGTATTACCAGAGATATATGCATCGATCCTGTTACAGGACAAATAAATGCAAGCCTTATAATTGCTATATGTATAACTTGTGAAAAGAAAGTGGTAGTTCCTGTACAGCTTTGCGTATTGTCAACAGGATTCCCTGTACTATCGCCGATAGTATCTCCGATATGCTCTACTTTCCCGACTCTTTTCCCAAGACAAATTGACGAAAGCAGTAATGATGACAACGATGGTTGTGGTCGAAATTCCCAATCTCTTGGAATAAGCGAAGATGAAAAAGACGAATGCGAAGAATATGGGGATAATTATTAATAAATAGGGACTAAAACAGAAAGCAGGTAATTGATTTACCTGCTTTCTATAGTTTCTTTAATACCTGTCTCTAAATCTTCTTTCCCATTCTTTTATAAGCTCTTCTCTAAAATCAGGGTAAGCAATATTTATCAGCTCTCTTCCCCTTTCCTTTAAAGTTTTCCCCTTAAGTTGCGCTATCCCGTATTCCGTGACTATGTAGTTAGCGTCATTTCTTGAAGTTGTAACGGAAGCTCCATGATCAATAAAGGGAACTATTCTCGATATTTTATTATTTGCTGCAGTAGAAGGCATTGCAATTATCGATTTTCCTCCATCTGCCATATTTGCTCCTCTGACAAAGTCCACTTGCCCTCCTGTACCACTAAATTGCCTTTCTCCTATTGTTTCCGAAACTATTTGGCCCATTAAATCAACCTGTATACATGAATTTATTGAAATCATTTTATAATTCTTCATTATAACGGTAGGATCATTTACATAATCTACAGGATACAATTCTACATTCTTATTATTATTAACAAAATCATAAAGACGTTTAGTTCCCATCATAAATGTAACTATAATTTTATCTTTGTGAATAGATTTTTTCTTATTCGTAATAACTCCCGATTCGTAAAGATTCAAGATTCCATCGGATATCATCTCTGAATGAATTCCAAGATCCTTTTTATCTTTCAGGAACAATAATATAGCATCGGGAATCGCTCCTATTCCCAATTCAAGAGTAGAGCCGTCTTCAATCAAAGAAGCGCAGTACCTTCCTATAGATTCTTCAACTTTAGTTATTTTCGGAGGATTTAATTCCAATATAGGTCTATCCGCCTCAACTATATAATCAATATCAGATATATGGATAAAGGAATCTCCAAAAGTCCTCGGCATTTCCCTATTAATTTGAGCAATTACAATATTCGCACTTTCTGCTGCTGCTTTTGTATAGTCTACTGAAATACCAAAACTGCAGTAACCCTCCTCATCGGGAGGGCTCAATTCAATTAATGCCACGTCTACCGGAAGATACCCCTCTCTAAAAAGTTTAGGTACCTCATAAAAAAAACACGGAGTATAATCTGCTCTGCCACAATTAATCGCATCTCTCGTGGATACACCTGCGAATAGAGAATTGTGACGAAAATGCCCTGCCATCTCTAACTTTGTATATTCTCCCTTCCCCATAGGAACCATATGAGCTATTTCTACATCTCTATATTCATTATAATTAGCCACCAGTTCATCAACTAAAACAGAGGGTTCCCCTGCTGCATGGCCTATTACAACTCGATCTCCGGATTTAATATGTTTAACTGCTTCTCTTGGAGATACTAATTTTGATCTATATTCATTTTTCCAATCCATTTCCCTCACTCCTCAATCTAATTTGGTATGTATTGTTTCATAAGGTTTAAATTAACCTTCAACTATAAATTTTTATTATTAAAGTCAATTTTATCTATTACCTTAGATGCAAAAAAAGAAACGACTACAGCTATAGTTATCCTTATACTCAAAAGAAGTATCCCATTAGCACCTACCGAAACAAAAATTAACGTATCTTCAAATACCGAATGGCACGATATCAAAAATATGATAAGAACATATAGATCCTTTTTATTCAAATTACTTTCCTTAGCACTTTCAATTATGACTCCAGCTCCATAGGCCAACCCAAAGACAAGACCCACTATTAACGGGAAAGTAGCTTCTTTCGATATATTATAAAATTTAGAAACAGGGCTTAAAAATTTTGCCCCTTTATCAAGTATCTTTAAATCCTTTAATATCTCCATTATAATCATAAGGGGAATAATAATTAAAGCCAATTTATAAACAGATTTGATACTTCCAAAAGTACTTTCCTTTAAAAATCCCAATAAATTCATAGAAGCCTCCTACAATACAAGATTCAATACAATTCCTGAAATAATAGCTAATGAGAACCTGCAGGCCAAAACTATAAATACATTCATCCCTGTCTTTTTTACAACCGCTGTCTCCATAAACAAACTGTGAGAAAAAGAAAGCATAAAAGCAATTATGGTAATCTGCTTTGCTTTGAGGTTTAAACCTGCTATGGCACCTATTCCGGCATATAGGTTAAGCATGTTTCCCAACACTAAAGGAAGACTCGCTTCTCCAGGAAGACCAAATATTTTCATCACAGGAGTAAAAAAATCGGATATCCAGTTAAGAATCGGAGTGTATTTTAAAAAGGTGACAAAAAAATAAACAGGAACTATGACTTTCGTTAATTCCCATGTCGTTGAAATACCTTTTCTTAATCCTCTTGAGATACTTTCTTTGTACATACAATCACCTTTCCGCACGTTTATATATTTATTATACATCACAAAATTTCTCAATTCAATGTTAAAAGATCAGACATTTCAGTTTAACATTGGCCAATCTGAAATATCTGATCTTCATTTATAAAGATTATCAGCTATTGATTGATTATCAGATTATACAATCTATCCAGCATCACTGCTGTCTCTGCTCTTGTGGCATATTTCTGCGGAGAGAATTTTCCATCTGTTCCTTTTATCAGTCCAAACTGAGCTGACAAATTCACTCCGTCTTCTGCCCATTCCGCTATTTCATTATTATCACTGAAATTGCTTAAATAATCTCTTCCATCATATTCATACCCTGATAAGGTCAGTATATTTGCCATGGCCTGAGTCAATTCCTGTCTTGTTATCTTGCCTTCAGGAACAAATTTAGTTTCCGATTTCCCTTCCATCAGGTTATTCTCATAAGCTGCATTTATTACTTCCCAATACCATGCATCGGACTTTACATCTTCAAATGCCTTTATATCTTTGACATCGGAACTGTCCGCTTTCACCATTCTTACCAAAAGTGCCGAAATTTCTGCTCTTGTCAGCTCTCCAGACGGTACAAATGATCCGCCGCCTCTCCCATTGATTATTCCTTTTGATGCCATAGAATTTATAGAACTTCTTGCCCAATCGTAATTCTGCAAATCTGTAAACTTTACCGGATTATCGGTAATATAATATTTACTGTTACCTTTTGTGGTAAACACCATCTCCTTGTTTTCCTTATCGTATATTCCTCCAAGATTTTCTTTACTACCATTATCGTCTTCCCTCATTACAGTTTTTCCTGTACCATTTTTCTCATAGGGAAGCCCTATGGTTATAGGTTCTTCAAATTTTTTCTCAGGCAATATCTGTATCTCTGTATAGTCAGCCATATTTTTCATCATAATGGTAATTTCTTTATCCAATATTAACTGTTTTATAGGTATCTTCATATTTCCACCGTTGAAATATAGCATTAATTTGTCTAATCCTGATCTCAATAATTTTTCAGTAGTATCAGTGGGCATAACTATTTTTTCAATATCATTGTTCATATAGAAAGCAAGAACCGCTTCTAACTTTTTACCGTTGGTTATCTTGGCATTTTCTACGGATTTGATTAAACTCCTGTTAAATTCCCCTATGGTTTCAAAATCCTTCGTATATTCTACCGTTATTCTTTCCGACTGTACTTTTATATTCGATTTCTTATCAAGAGCTTTCTGTACTGTAGAAATCAAGTCCTTTTGGCTGTTTATGCTATCTTCCTGAGCCATGCCATTTTTCACTTTCCCCAGATTATCTATTATATACACGAGTACTTGTTGAATATAGCTCACGTTCTGTGTCTTATCCACCAGCAGATCTGCTATTATATTTAAATCTCCGACTATGTCTTTTATCTCCTGAGGATTCATCTTATTTACATCAATTTCCTTTATTACCTTGGATATAACTTCTTCCGATTTCTTTTTAATTTCAGGATCTGTCATATTTCCGCTGTATAAACTGTTGGCTAGCTCTTTTAAAGCAGCATTCTTTATGTTGTTAACTGCTGGACTTGGTTTTACAGCTTCAGAAGGTTTATCTCCCATATCGTATCCCAAATCTTTCCCTAAATCCATAGTATAGAGCCATCTTATATAATCTCCGTCCTCTACTTTTACGCTTCCTGCCCCTACATTCGGAAACTTTCCGTTGACCGAATACATCCAGCCGCTTCCAGGCCCTTTATCCATTTCTCCTTGTCCATCTATACTTGCTATATATCCTGAACGTTCAACGTATTCTATATTCTTACGATTCAGTACCCTTTTTGTTAACCCCAATACTGTTTCTCCTTTATTGATATCTACTTTTTCTTCATCTACTATTATTCCATCATATCCTTTAACATAAATATATGCTGACTCAGGTTTGTCGGGGTCATCCGGATCTTTTTCATCAATAACAATAGTTTTGGATGCGGTCTTTCCGTCAATATTAACTAAAAGGTTATATTGTTTTCCTCTTTCTAACTGAGCTTTAAATTCAATTTTTCCCTTTGAATCCGTAACTCCCTGATTTATATAATATTTTCTGTTATTGTCCTTTATGGATATACTTACAGGCTTATTTCTTTCTCCTTGAATTGAAATAACGGTTGTTTCTCCTTCTAAGCGGTAGTCAATATTAAAGTCGGCTTGAGCAAATACAAATGAAGGAATCGTTAAAATCAATATAAGAAGAACCGCAATTAATTTCTTATTCATTATTTTCCTCCTCAAACAATATTGTCCGAACAAAATTTCTGATTTCATCTATTCCCTTTATTATTCTACTTCTATCCTCAGGGGTATTCCCAATAGAATATTTTGATTTTCAAAATTATCCCATACCATTGCTTTTATTATATAATCTCCCGTTTCAGGTATCAAAAATCCTGCTCCCATTTCCTTTGTTTCTCCTGTTTTTATAGCTTCATTTACATAGGAATAATTTATCATTTTGCTCTCATCTTTATTAAATAACACCACTATAAAGGTAGCCGATTTATCTGAACTGCTTATATTCTTTATTCTTATTTCCACTCTTCCTTCGGTTCCCTTTCTTATGGGATCATTTCCTATTCTTTCTATCTGAAAATCTTCCGGTTCCACAGTTAAGCCTACAGTATCCGCTATATTTTCATATCCTTTTATCTTTACCGTTATTGTTACTTTTCCTGCCTTCTTGGCAGTTACTGTTCCATCTTTATCCACTTCTGCTACATTATTATCGGAACTTTCCCACAGAAGATCATAAGCCGGAAGGTAATTATTGTTTTCATCATAAGTTCTTGCTTCTAAATTCAATGTTTCATTTTCCTTTAAAACCGTCTTGGCTGGTTCAAGAATTCTTACAGTTGCAGGTTCTCCTTCTTCTAATCCTATTTCTTTAAACATGGATTTCCCTCTGTATAAATCGGCCAATGCTATAAATGCCTGTTCCGTAGCACTGTCTATTTCCGTTCCCCATTCTGAAGTACTTTCAAAATGATCTCCTACTTTATAGGATATTAGAGCGTCTAACATTGAATTACCGTTTTTTCTCCACTCTGATGACAGCGGATCCGCTCCTACAGCAATAAGCCCTTGTATAACGGCCGATACAGAGTAAGGATTTTCTGAGCCAAAAGCTTCAAATCCTCCTGAATTTTTTTGATTTGCCTTTAAATAGGCCAGAGCTTTATCTATCGAATCATTTACTCCGTTAAGGTCTCTATGGCTGCCCAGCGCCATGATGCTCATAGCTGCATCATCTACCATTCCATAACTTCCAAAACTTCCGTCATTATTTTGATATCCTATAAGAGCCGATACGGCCTTTTCTACATCATATTCTCCCTTAGCCATGTCCAACGCTATAATGCCGAAAGCTAAGGCAGTGGGATAATCGTCAGATGTGCCAACTATGAATTTACCTGAATCCTGCTGAGAATCCGCCAACTCTTTCACATAATTTCTTCCGTTATAATCATATGGATTTCTTCCCGCGGATATCAGCCCTATAATATTTCCTGCATAAGCTGTTGCCCCGTTCAAATTTTCGCTTACCGCATACCTATCCCGAATTATAGGAATGTCCCTCTCCAAATTATCGCTTGTATAATTATATCCTATAGCTGCTCTAAAGGTATACGCCGCTTTTTCTCCATAGTAGTTTCTCAGAGTCTCTACAGTTTCCCTGATTGTTCTCTCATCTTCCGTTTCTTCCTCTTCCAGGCCTTCCAGCGATGATACCAATCCGGTTAAAGCCTCTACTATCTCCTGTTGGGAAGGATTTTCTTTTTCTAATACCTCTTTGGCAATGTTTAATGCTTCTTGTAAAGCCCTCCAGCTTTCTTCTGTATAATCACTTTCCTTTAAAGTCCCGTCTTCAATCTTGCTTTCTATTTCATTTACCTTTGCTGACAAAGTCTCTTTACTTATAGGTACAGTACTTTCAATGGTAACTGAAATGTCCTTGGTGAAAAATTCACCGTTTTTTATAAATCCAAGAGTTACACTTGTTTCCTCATTTCCTTCTGTGGTCTTTTGTTTCAATAACGTGTACTGGCCCGGAGTAACACTGTCGGAAACATAACCCGTATAATTCTTTTGAGCATAAACAAGGTATATGGTCGGGTCTGATGTTTGTCCATCTTTTAACCTTACAATATAACTTGTAACATTTGAACCTTCCGCAGCTGTATTGGGAATTAATACACTATCTTCGTATTTTTCGGCTTCCCTTCTCACCGATAATTTATCGTCATTGTCATCTTCCTCCGGAAGAGTAACTCCCAATATTTCTTGCAGTTTTTCTCTTGCTTCTTCCGGCGTAACGCCTATTTCACCGTACTCGTCTTCTGTGTCGTTTCCCAATCCTTTAACTATATTCCCCAGATAATCAGTAGAATTTCCGAAACAATTCTCAAAATCATTTTCCGCATCGTAACCGTCATAATAACCTGCAAAACCTCCGTTCCAGCTCCAGCTCGGCACAACCGTTCCCGTGCTTACGGAATTTTTTGTTTTACCTGATGTACTTCCTACAAATCCTCCGAAATAATTACCCTTGTTAATTTTGTCGCCGATAACATTTCCTGTGGAATAACAGTTCTCTATAGTAGTATATAAGTTGTTTGATCCTGCAAAACCTCCTACCGTTTGACAGCCCGTTACGTTCCCCATAGCATGGGAATTGTATATCTGTTCCCAATTTGAGCCAACCAGTCCTCCTACAAGATTACCGCCATTTACATTTCCTTCTGCATAGCTGTTTCTGATTATACCTCTATTCCAGCCTACAAGGCCTCCTACGTCTCCCCCGTCTCCTATGGGAACGGTGGAACATATAACTTCCGCATCCGCCGAACAATTATCTATAATACTGTAGATATAACTTCCACTTCCCGTTCCCGGTACTGTATTGTTACCATCGTTGATTCCGATTAAACCTCCTATACGGGTAGCTTTTATAACATCCGTGCCTAAAGCCGTTATCCTTCCGCTTACATGACAGTTCCCTATTAAGCAGAAACCGCCTTCCCCATCCTCTTTTGCATAGCCTGCCAGAATTCCCAACCTGCTGCCGCCTGTAACGTTGGTATTTGTTATTGTTACATTCACTATTTTTGCATTGTCTAAAACCCCGAAAAGCCCTATATTTTTGCTGCTTTCCGGTTTATCGATTTTCAGGTTCGAAATCTCTTTATTGTTTCCGTCAAAGGTACCTCTGAAAGGATTGCTTTCAGTTCCTATAGGCTCAAATTCCGCATCTTTCAGATTTATATCATTGTTTAATTTAAAATGGGCCTCAGGATATTCCATAATATGAGAAAAATCTTTTGCTTTTTCTACCAGATAAGGATTTTCCTCCGTTCCTTCTCCTTCAAAATAACCGCTTTCTTCCCCTTCTCCCGGAGTCGGAGATACCATCTCATCCCATTTAGGCCCTTTAAAATTGTTAACGGGGCTTCCGTAGTACCAAAGAATTTTATCTCCGTCCTTAACGGTAGCGGTAGATACTCCCACAGGCGAAACCTTATCATTAACGGTAAACATCCATCCGTCGGGAGATACGGCTTCTATTCCGTCTATGGACTTTATAAATTTTCCGTAATCTCCGTCTTCCGCTTCGTAAGGGATCTCTTCCTCTCCTGCTTCCAAAACATCCAAAGCAGTAGGACTTGTACCTTCTTTCTCGACTTTTATGGGAGTTACGCCGATATGGGTTTCAAAACTGTAATTTTCAAAATCATAAGTTGCGACCAATACTTCTACTGTTATTTCACCGGAAGGTTCAGGTCCCGAAGATTCCGGAGCGATTGACAGGATATAAGGAAATCCTCCGTTGATATTATCCGCCTTTCCCCAGATGGAATTTCCGTTATTCAAAGCAGCAAGCACTTCGTCGGATTTCAGTTCTTCCGCCGTTTTGGCTTCGATTCCGTCCAAGGTCGCACTGTTTTCAGACGGCAGCTGCCTTTCCGAGTTGTAGAAACAGTTTGAAGCTGTCCCTCCTCCAGAGGATAATCCGCCTATAAAAGCACCTCCGCTTGTTTCAGGTACAACATCAGTATTTGCATAGCAATTCTCAATATTTGAAGAGTCTGCTGCACGTCCTATAAAACCGCCTATTTCTTCCGTACCTTTAACAGTTCCTGTACTGTAGCTGTTAATGATAGAACCATAATTCCAACCAACCAATCCTCCGCACCATTTTTTTGCTTCAACAGTAGCAGAAGAATAACATTCGTTGATAGTACCATCAGGGGTATTTCTGCCTACCAAACCTCCGTGAGTTGTCGTACTATATGTATTATCATATTTAACAACCCCGCTATCAATAAAACTTCTTTCGACCGTTCCTTCATTAATTCCTACAAGTCCTCCAACGACATTGCTCGTACATGTAATTTGCGTATTTACCGACGAACAGTTTTCTATTGTTCCTTCATTGGTTCCTGCCAAAGCTCCGGAAGAACCATACAAACTAAAATCACCGTCTACCAACTTCAGATTTTTTACTGTAGCTGAAGAGGACAATTTGTAAAACAACCCGCCATTTTCACTACTAAAAGATATTTCAAAATTTTTAATAGCATGTCCGTCTCCGTCAAAAACTCCTGTGAAAGGATGTGACGAGTTTCCTATAGGTTTCATCGTCTGTCCTGGAGTCGCCTCTTCCATATCAATATCATTGGCTAATTGATACGTCTTTGCCCATTCTGTTTCTTGAGCTGACTGGCTTTTATTAGCCAAATCAATCAGCTGATCCGCAGTACTGATCTCTACTACTTCCGAATCCTCTTCGCCTGATATTTCATTATTGGATTCAATATTAATTTCCTCTGGTTTTTCATTTTTTTCCTGAACCGGTTCTTCTGCTTTTTCTTTGTCTGTATATTTTTCTTATTCCTTAACTGGTTTTACCTCTTCATTTATTGTTTCCGTAGGTACTATTCGGTTTCCTGTATCTACTGCCAGTCCCAAATTTGAAAATGTTCCTATCAACATAATAATCGATAAGAATAATGCTAACATTTTTTTGCTGAATATTTTCATTTAATGCACCTCTCTTTTCCCCTTATTTTTATATATAATCAACATAATTAAGGCTATTTTGCTCTTATTTTATGTTGTTTTATAACTACTTCAACTAAAAAAATCCCAACTTCCGTGAAGTTAGGATTTTTATTTAAGTAAAGCACATATTTATCTAAACAAAAAAGACATTAAACTTACCTCAATCCCGGAAGGTTAGTGCTCTCATATATAGGCAGGTCTCCTGACTTATGGATCAGCACTTGACTTTTATCCTTCCCAAGATCGCTCTCAGTGGTATTATTAAAAGCAGCTCCCCAATTACAGTGGCCGGACCGCTCAGGATTTTCACCTGATTCCCTTTTAATTTCTAAAAACCTAAATATCTTATCTATATTCAGTTTTATAAATTAATTTAAAAAATTTCACTATTTTAATTGTATAATAGTATAATCAAATTTTCAATACATTTATACATTTTTTATAACTCATACGAAAACCTATGCAAATTTGCTTTCCCTGTTATTAAGTGAATTAGTCCATTTACCGCATCTGTCTCCGTACCTTGCTATAACTACATCGTTTTCTTTTATCTCTACCACTTCACATGCATTTGAACAGCCTAAGCAGTCAATTCCCTTTACATGGTATTCCATCTCTGATATCCCAAATCCTCTGAAATTGGTACTTTTCTTTTTTCTCATTTCTTCCTTGGCAAGAATTCCTGCACCTACTGCCCCCATCACGTCAAAATATTCGGGAACATATACACTCGTATTTAAAGTTTCCTCAAAGGACTGTTTTATTCCTTCATTAGCCGCTACTCCTCCTTGAAATACCACAGGGCTTTCGATATTCTTGCCCTTACCTACATTATTCAAATAGTTCCTTACCAACGCATCACATAATCCTTTAACGATATCTTCCTGATTATGGCCTAACTGTTGTTTGTGAATCATATCGGATTCCGCAAAAACCGCACATCTTCCAGCTATTCTCACTGGATTGGAGGATTTCAATGCAAGTTTTCCAAAATCCTCTATGGATATTCCCAACCTTTCTGCCTGCCTATCCAGAAATGAACCTGTACCGGCGGCACATACCGTATTCATGGCAAAATCAACTACTATATTATCTCTCAATATTATAATCTTAGAATCCTGGCCTCCGATTTCTATTACCGTTCTTACATCAGGAACATACATGAGAGCGGCAACTGCATGAGATGTTATTTCATTCTTAACCACATCGGCTCCCACAATAATATTTGCAAGATATCTTCCGCTGCCGGTAACTCCCACTCCTTTTATATTAATATTTTTTCTGTTATCTCCAATATCCTTTAGCCCTTCCTTTAATATTTCAATAGGGCGTCCCTGAGTTCTTATATACATTTTATTTAATACTTTATTATTTTCACTTAACAACACTATATTGGTACTTACACTTCCCACATCAATTCCAAGATAACAATTTTCCATACTTTTTCTCCTCTCTTCTTCTTTTAAGTAAATCCACAAAAGCCTCCAGTCTTGTTATATAACCTGATTCTCCTGTCATTTCATCTACTACCAAGGTCATAATTGGAATATTATAATCCTTCTCTATATTCGGAAGTATACTCTTTGCTACTATCTCAGGCATACAATTTAAGGGAAGAAGCTGAATTACTCCATCAAATCCTTTATTGGCATAAATTATGGCACTTCCTAAAGTTTCTCTGCAATGTCCCCCTATTAACTCCTTCATATAGGGCCTTGCATAATGAAATTTTCTTTTCTCTTCCTTTGAACCAAAGGGAAATTTGTAAACATGATGTTCTATCCACTTAGTCGGTGTCAAAGATTTTTCGACTATAACACCCATATGCCCCAATTTTTTTTCAACTTCAAAGTTAACAAATGGTTCAATTATTGTGTATATCTCACCTATTATTCCAATCCTAATGGGATCCCTGTTGTTATCCGTTTTTAAACTGTTAAGCTTATCTTTTACATCTTCCATCAAAATAAGCAGTTCTTTCGCCCCAAATGTTTTTTCCGCTTTTCTATAATAATCTTCCATTATGTTATCAACCTTATAGCTTTCCTCTGCATATGCTCTTTTTATGTTTGATAATTGAGTTAAATCATCGGCTTTGCTGATCAATGTTCTTCCTAATCTAGCTACCGTAGGTATCTTTTTTATATTTTTGATATTTAATCCTTTTTTTAATCCTGATTTTAAATTATCTATTCCCTCTCCTATAGGATCAAAAACAATTAGATTTACATCGTATCCCAGATCTTTTAAGATATTTCTTTCCAATACGGAATAATATCCAAATCTGCACGGCCCGCAACTCCCTGTTATTAGTATTGTATCTGCCCCTCTTTCTATGCTTTCCACATAATTCCCTATATTTATCTTAAAAGGCATACACATCATTTCAGGAGAGTATTTCGTCCCTATCTCAAGGGTTCTGTTGCTGCATCTGGGAGGAGGAATTACCTCCTGACCTAATTCTTCAAGAAGTGCCTTACCGGCTATATAAGTATTACCCAAGTGTGGAAATGTTATTTTCATCTCTATCCCTCCACATCATCATATCTAAAAATGCCTCTATTCTTGTATTTATTCCTGCCTCTCCCGTTTGTTCATCCACCGTTATGAGCATAAAGGGAACCATTTTTTCTTTAGCTTTTCTTTCTATTAAATCAACAAGTATCGAATCCATTCCACATCCAAAAGAAGAGATATAAATCATTCCGTCGCATAAACCTTCTTCTATAGCACAAAAGGATGAACCTATTATTCTCTTGCCATAAGTCCAAAACATCCTTTTAGGTAATTTTGAAGAATAAAATAATATTTTATTTTCGTCTATGGTCTCGGAAGTTATAACCTTTACATTGTTTTTTACTAATTTATAAGCTAAATTCATATTTATATAATTATCATATATATTATAAGGATGGCCTACCATCATTATTGTTCTCTTCTTTTTGTCATGCAAAGAATTTATATCTTTTAAAGTCCTACTTTGTGTTTTTACTCCTTCAATCGATATTATTTTTTTATTTATAAGGTTTTTGTATTCTTTAAAAACTTTTGTTGAGCTATTATAAGCTCTTCTTATTTTAAATAAATCAGGTGTAATCTTCGTCCCTATTTCCAATACCGATTTCTTTATATTGTTATTTCCTTTATACAGGTTTACGGTAGTACTTATAATCTCCGGAAGTTCATCAAAAGAATTTTTTATCATTTCCGGAAGCCCTAATATTTTGGGACAAAAATACTCCTTTCTGCATACGCTCATGATTTTAGGTATAAATAAAAAATCAACTTTATCCTTAAGATAATATACATGTCCATGAAATATTTTTACAGGAAGACATGATTCGTCTACGCAATGGGTTACTCCCTTATCCAATATTTCTTTATTTGTATCGGGAGAGACTATTACCTTCGCTCCCAACTCTTTAAAAAACAAATCCCATAAGGGAAAATAATCATAATATAACATTGCCTTTGGAATTCCGATCTTATATGCCATTTTATCCCTCTTTCTAATTTATTAGTGATTTCAAAATCACTCCTTTATATATTATTGACATATAAAAAAAATATATAACAAAAAATAGGTATTACAAAACTACCGTACAGTAGTCTTGAAATACCTACTTCTTGATAAAGATAAAAAAGAGTTGTTACATAAATTATTTATCCTTTTCTATACTATCTTGAACCATTGCATATAAGATGTTTTGATAATATTTTGCTTCTTCATAGGAAGTAACGGAACTATCCAATGCAATATTTATATAACTCATCAAATCGTCAATATTATTAAAAACATATGGAATCTCAGCCATCAAATTCCTCATCCTGATTTTTCTTTGTACATTATTGCTGGGCAAATTTCTAAAAATATATTGAATAAAATTTTCCGTAATTTGTTCGGAATCATCTAATGTCATAGGATCTCTTTGATTATGAGGCAAAAATCCTAAACTATCTAATTTCATATCATTTAAATAATAAATAATCTCTTCAATTATAATCAGATCCCGGTTCAATTCTTCATCGGCTTTTTCCCTAAAAATATGGTCTTCATCCAATTTTTCTAAATTCTTAGCTCTTTCTTTTATATTATCGTAAACATCTTTGGATTTTTCTTTAAGGAGGGTAATTAAATGTTCTTTATTATTTTGATTATTATTCCAATATAAAGCCCATTCCGATAATATCTTTTCATCTATATTGTTTTTAATTAAATCCTTTGTACTAAATATTACAATTAATTTATTGATTAAGATTCCTAATATTCCAACAAAATGTATAAGATCTGTAATGCTATTCTTTATAACCGTCAAATCTTCAAAAGATTTTTTTAATTCATCATTGGAACATTGCTCATAATTTTTTACCTTAAATTCTTCGATTCTTCTAAAATAATTATCAAATTTTACACCATAACTTCTTTCCATGGTACCATTAAAGATAATTTTATATTTCTCAATATAAAATTCTGCTGCCTTTTTAGGAAACCCCTTAATCTCCTCTTTCAAAGAATCTCCTATAATATCTGAAAATTTATATTTTGTTATTCTGAAAGGTAATATTTTAACAATATTAAAAATTAAATCATTCAATTGTTCTTGGTCTTTTATATTGTCATTTAAGTAATAATAGATGTTTTTAAAAAATGTATATGAATTTTCGGGCCTTGTATCTTCTGAGCTAAATTTATCTTTTATATAACGTTTTTCAATATAATAATTTATGTTTTCAAAGATATAATCAATTTCAATATCATAAGCAGATAAAGAATTTAATATTTCGCAAATTTCTTTCCTCTGATTTTTTACAAGCTCAAGTTTTGATTCAGAACTTTTTAGCTGTTCTTCTATATTTAATCCGATATTTTTTATCTCATTATACAGAGAAACTATATCTTCCCCTTCTTTTCCGTTATTATTTTTTATTCCTTCCAAATCATTTTCCTGTTCTACACTATCCGAAAGGACTAAAAAGTTTTCCAAAAAATCATATAAAGCAACTAATCCAAAATTATTTTTTTGTGCATTGTTTATTTCCAAAAAAGATTTTTTTATGTCTTTAATTTCCACTGCAACTCTCCTCTCAATATAAATAATATTTGATACAAAAGTTAAAAAAGTCTATAATTTATTTGACATCTTATTTAATTATAACACTTTTATTTAATTTAATAAGTAAAAAATATTTGAGTATACGTTAAGAGGTGAAAAATGAAAAACTATATTAATACAGAGCCTATATCCATAGATACAAAAAAATATTTCGATACAGATAAAATATGTTTTTTAGACATTGAAACCACGGGGTTCAGCAGAGAAAAAAGTTTTATATATTTAACCGGAATACTTCTTCCTCATAATGGTCATCTTTCAGTTAATCAGATTTTCATTGATAATCCCAATGAAGAAGACGAGCTTTTAAAAGAAGTAATGAAAATAGCGGAAAGATATAAATATATAATTACCTATAATGGGGACAATTTTGATCTTCCTTTTTTAAATTACAAATATAAAAAATATAATATTGATTATAAAATTTCTTATGATAAAAGTATTGATCTATATAGGATAATTAAAAAAGAAAATGATTTTTTAGGCCTTAAAGATTTAAAGTTAAAATCCGTCGAAAAATATCTTAATATATTCAGAGAAGATAAAATTAGTGGAAAAGAATGTACAAATATGTACTATAAATATATGAATCAAAGAAATGAGGATCTAAAGAGGAAAATACTACTTCACAATTATGAGGACATAAAAAATTTACCTAAATTGTTATCCATATTTAACATAATAGAAGATAAGAAAACTGTAGAAATGTCAGTTTCTTCCAAACCCTTTAAAATAATATTAGAAGAAATGAATATTCAAGATGAATCGTTGGAAATCAAATTTCAATGGCATGGGCTGAAAAATATTCCTATCATATATTTTGATGAAAACTTCAGTTTAAAATACGATCCCACTAATAAAGAGGGAATATTAATCTTACAATCAAATCAAGGTTTATTGTCAAACAACAAGAAATGTCTTTATTTAAATTTATCAAATTTTCCTGAATTGAAGCCTATTAAGGACAGTACCTCCTTTTGCCTTCCTGAAAACATAATATTATTAAAAGCAGATAAAATCTTAATTACCGATAATATCATAAATATAGTTAAAAATATAATAGCTTTTATTGTAAAAAAGCCTTCTATTGAAGCATTAATAAATTAAGGAAGCCTTTTTTGAAACCCATTTACGGAAAATTTATATTAAGGAAATTATAATTTTCCTATGGATTATAAAAAAAATAGACTTATAACATTTAAGTCTATTTTTAGTGCCCAAAGGCGGAATCGAACCACCGACACGAGGATTTTCAGTCCTCTGCTCTACCTACTGAGCTATCTGGGCAACAGTTATATCATATAATATATATGAAATTCATTTTGGTGTCAAGAGTTAATTAGGGTTTCCAAATCCTCTTTTGAAAAATTATATTTTGAGTTACAAAAATAACATACTACTTCCGCCCCGTTATCTTCTTCAATCATACTCTCTATTTCTTTCTCATCCAAACTTAGCAATGCGCTTTCTATTTTTTCTCTACTACAATCACATTTATATTCAACCTTGATACTTTCAAGTATCTCCAATTCAAAGCCTTTAAAAACCGTTTCAGCTATTTCCTCAGGAGTAAGGCCTCTGTTCACAAGGGAAGATACGGGCTCTGATCTCTTTATATTTTCTTCCAATCTACTGATGTCATCTTCATCCGCATCGGGAAGAGGCTGCACTATATATCCTCCGGAAGCCTTTACCGTCATATCCCTATCTATCATTACTCCCAGATTAACTGCAGAAGGCTGTTGTTCAGAATAGAAAAAATAATTGGCAACATCCTCGGCTATTTCTCCTGACACTAAATTAGATTGTCCTATATAAGGATCTTTAAGTCCCAAATCTTTAACAACGGTTATTCTCCCGTTTTTCCCTACTGCCCCTCCCACATTAAGTTTTCCGTTGGCTTTAAGAGGCAAATCAATATCCGGATTTTTTACGTATCCTTTTACATCTCCCTTTGGATTAGCTACAGATACTATATTTCCAATAGGTCCGTCTCCTCTTATTTGAAGAGAAATGCTTTCTCCTTCTCCCTTCATCATTACCCCCATAATGCTGCATGCAGTCAAAGTTCTTCCTAAAGCGGCAGAAACGACAGGAGTGGTATTATGAATTTCTCTTGCCTTTTCAACCGTATCTGTAGTTACTGCAACAAAAAATCGAATAAGACCTTTTTTATCAATTCCTCTTATCATATAATCCATTTTATTTTTCTCCTTATACACATAATTAAAGCCCCTTATTTACATGAGGGGCTAAAAATTGGCTACGGTTAAAAACTATATATAAATTTTAGTTTTTTTTCTTATAGTTTTGTAACATTTGTAGCTTGAGGGCCTTTTTCTCCTTGAACTATTTCAAATTCAACTTTTTGACCTTCTTCTAATGTCTTGAAACCATCTTGTGTTATTGCTGAATAATGAACAAATACATCTTCTCCATCTTCAGTGGATATGAAACCGTATCCCTTTGTTGCATTAAACCATTTAACTGTACCTTTAACCATTTAAAACATTCCTCCAATATAAACTATTAATAGATGAATCTGCTATGTACGTCATCTACTTTTATTAGTCTATCATAATTATGCATCCTTGTCAAATAATATTCCCTCAAGTCGATTAAAATATTCCTGTTTAGAACTGCTATAAAACTATATCTTCCCAGCAACGAAATTAATTCTCTCGCTCTTCTCATCAGGAAAAGAAAACGTAGGATGCTCATAGCATTTAACTTTCTCAAAACCGGCCTTATTCAAAAGGTTTGATATTTCTGAAACAGAATAGGCTCTTTCAAAATGTTCTTCATCAAATCTAATATATTTATCCTTTTCTTTCGCAAAAAAAGTCAAATCAAATTGAGCTATATTTGACTTTTCATCGAAATAATTCTGCCATATATAATATATATCCTTTCTGTCTTCCACAAAAATATTATTTCCGACAATCTCTTTTAACTTATAGAAAGAATTAATATCAAATATAAAAACTCCTCCACTTTTTAAATGAGAATTTACGGATATAAAAATTCTCTGCAGATCATTTTCATCCAAAATATAATTTATTCCATCACATACACAGATAACTATATCAAATTTTTTATTAATATTAAAATCAATCATATTTTGATTTAAAATTTTTAGATTGGAATATTTATGCAACTTATTATATACAATGGAAAGCATGTCCTCTGAGGAATCAAAAGAAATAACCTTATACCCCTTCTTCACAAAATATTTGGTCATATTCCCTGTTCCACAGGCCATCTCCAATACATCTTCCCCATTGACATTTTCCTTTTTTAAAATTTCTTCAATATATAGATACCATTTTTCATATTCCACATCATCCATTAATTCATCATAATACTGTGCAAACTTATTATACATTTAGCCCATTACTCCTTGTCCAAACCCTTTAATATCTCATCCAAAACTTCTCCTGCTTTCCCTTGAATACAAAGATCGGCTCTTCTATCAAAAGGCGTAGAACCTATATTTATTATAATCAATTTTTTAACCAATTGAGGAAGATAATTTACAGGAGAAACTACAAGACTTGAACCAACCACAATGAGCAAATCCGAAGTACCTACCTCTTCCTGAGCAATGCTAAAATCCTCAGGAAGCATATCTCCAAAAAATACTACGTCAGGTCTTAGTATTCCTCCGCATGCATCACATCTGGGAGGAATTTCTCCTTTATTTACCTTGTTATTAATTACATCTAATTTCACTTTATTTTTACAGTTTAAACAGCTTCCCTCTCTTGTATTTCCGTGAACTTCCAATACATATTTTGAACCTGCCTTCTGGTGGAGATTATCAATGTTTTGGGTTACTATTCCTTTTATATATCCTTTTCTCTCCATTTCTGCCAACGCTAAGTGAGCTTTATTAGGTTCTGCACCGGTCATTCCTAATAACATTTTAAATCCTTCTTTATAAAACTTCCTTGGATTATTATATAACACGGTAGTAGACAAAGCTTCCATTGGGTCTACTTTTTCCCAAAGTCCCGTTTGAGGGCTTCTGAAATCTGGAATTCCACTTTCAGTAGATACCCCTGCTCCTGTCAAAACAAAAGTCTTTCTTGATTCTTTTATTAATTTAATGGCTTTTTCAATATAGTATTTTTCTACCATACAAAATGCCCCCTTTAATACTATTTTAATCAAAAAATCATTTTGATTCAAGGTCAGATTTGTTTTTCTTCTGTTTTTTCATAGCTGTAATAATTCCGCCTATTTTCCCCGATTCCTTTGCCGTAAGTCCTGCCCAGCCGACTCTGTTTATCTTTTCAATAAGTCCCAACTCCTTGGCTATTTCATACTTTAGCTTTTCTTCATCTATTACATGGTTTTCCTTATTTTCATCTTTCTTTTTATTCATTATCACCCCTCCTACTTTTAGTATGGCAGGGAAAAAGAAAAATATCCTAAAAAAACACAATCTTATAATTAAATATTACAAAAAATATTAAAACTACAATAAGTGGTAACCACTCAATAACTCTTACTCTGCTGTTAGTAAACAATTCTCCTAAATACAAATCCTCATTTTCCTCAGGTAATGCTCTTATAAATCTTAAAGCTATCAATCCCATTAAAAGAGCCGCTATTCCTAAAGTAACTCCTGGAATTACCAAATTATAACCCTTTAAAGCACTTAAAGATTCTTCTCCAATGTTTTTAGTGCCATCAGAAAAAAAGTACCCGATTAATAATGCAATAGTATTATTAGTAGTATGGGCAATAATTGAAGAATAAATAGAATTCGTTTTATTTACAATAATACCGAAAATTATTCCCAAAAATACCGGTCCTAAAAAATTTTGAATATTAAAATGAAACAATCCAAATAACAATGCTGAAATTAATATTGCCTTTGCCTTCCCAAATCTTTCATAAGATGACATCATAACTCCTCGAAACATTACTTCTTCACATATTCCCGGAGAAAGCGCAATAATAAAAAAGCTAATGATCAACTGTCTGATATTATCTGGAAGTGGCACAGCAGCTGTATTTATTTCTCCAAATCTACTCAAAATAGCAACTACTATGTAATTTAAAAAAGTTCCTACAGGATAAGAAAAAATAACTATTAACGGTATAAATAATATCTGTTTAAGAGATAATTTATTAAGCCTTAATACCTTTTTAAAATTAGATTTTTTAATCAATAAAAATAAGACCGTAGGAAGTAGTATTAATAAAAACTCAGTAATTACAAGTCCCGAATAGATTTCTCTTTTTTGTACATATGAACCTGCAAAGATAAGGAGAAAAGCTACTAAAAGATAAAAAACATTTACTTGGTATATTCTTGGTTTGCTATTAGCATTCATATTCTTACCTCCATAAAATTCTTTCTTTTAAATTGTATCTTTTTTTTTCACTTTTATCAATTCCTATTTACTTATATCACATAAATCAATATAATATATTATAATATAATAGTATAAATAACCAAAATATAGAGGTGAGTTTATGAAAAATTATAATATAGGAATAGTCGGTGCAACAGGCATGGTAGGAAGAACATTTTTGAAGATATTGGAAGAAAAAAATTTTCCCATTGACCACTTATATTTATTTGCTTCAAGTAAGTCAAAGGGAGAAAAAATATTATTTAGATCAAAAGAATATGTTGTAGAAGAATTAAATGAAGATTCTTTTAACAAACCTATAGATATAGCACTATTTTCTGCGGGAGGAGAAATAAGCAAAAAATTTGCACCTATAGCAAAAAGTAAAAAGATAGTAGTAATTGATAATAGCAGCACTTGGAGACTATATGATGATGTTCCTTTAGTAGTCCCCGAAGTAAATCCTGAGGATGTATTGAAACATGATTATATTATATCAAATCCAAATTGTTCAACAATTCAATCTGTGGTTCCGTTAAAACCTTTAGATGATGCTTATCATATAAAAAGAATTATATTTTCAACTTATCAAGCAGTTTCGGGTTCAGGAGTAGGTGGGGTAAAGGATTTAGAGAATGGATTAAAAAATATTCCGCCTAAAAAATATCCTTATCCCATTGCTTTTAATTGTCTTCCTCATATTGATGAATTTACTGATACAGGTTATACAAAGGAAGAACTGAAGATGATTTATGAAACGAGAAAAATACTTCATAGAAATGATTTAAATATTACCGCTACTACTGTAAGAGTACCTGTAATGTACAGCCATTCGGTTTCTGCCAATGTAGAATTTGATAAGGACTTTGAATTAGAAGAATTAGTCAATGTTTTAAGAAAGGCAAAAGGAATCATATTAATGGATAATCCTAAAGAAAATATATATCCTATGCCTATAATTGCAGAAGGTACCGATGAGGTTTATGTTGGAAGAATAAGAAGGGATTTCAGTGTAAAATCAGGGGTTAACTTATGGATTGTAGCAGATAATATAAGAAAAGGAGCTGCCACAAATACGGTTCAGATTGCAGAGCTTTTAATTAAAAATCAATTTTAGGGGGGAAATTTATGTTTAAAGGTTCAGGAGTAGCAATTATTACACCATTTAAAGATGGAAAAATAAACTATGACAAATTTGAAGAGTTACTTGAATGGCATGTTAAAGAAAAAACAGATGCCATAATTGTATGCGGTACTACAGGAGAATCTGCAACTCTTTCAGATGAAGAAAAAAAAGAACTCATAAAATTTACTGTTGAAAAAATAAATAAAAGAATTCCCGTTATCGCAGGAACCGGTTCCAACAATACGGCTCACTGTATCGAATTAAGTAAATATGCTCAAAAAGTTGGAGCCGACGGATTACTTATCGTAACCCCTTACTATAATAAAACTACTCAAAAAGGGCTGAAAGAACACTATTTAGCTATTGCACAGGAAGTAAATATTCCAATAATAATATACAATGTCCCCAGCAGAACAGGCCTTAATATTTTGCCGAAGACTTTAGCCGAGCTTTCAGAGCATCCAAATATAAGAGGAGTAAAAGAAGCCAGCGGAAATATCGCTCAAGTAGCTGAAATAGCAAGGCTGTGCAAAAATAATTTTTGTATCTATTCGGGAAATGATGATATGGTTGTACCTCTTCTATCCTTAGGAGGATTAGGCGTGATCTCCGTTGTTGCAAATATCCTTCCGAGAGATACTCATGATATGGTGTCCTCTTATCTTAACGGCAATCTCAAAAAAGCTAAAGACCTTCAATTAAATATGAAACCTTTAATTGACGCTTTATTCATTGAGACAAATCCAATTCCTATAAAGGAAGCTATGAATTTACTGGGAATGGATGTAGGTCCTTTAAGACTTCCTCTCACTTCTATGGTAGAATCGAACAAAAAAATTCTTATGGCTGAAATGAAATCCTATGGATTAAAGATATAGGAGGTAAATAAAATGATTAAAACCCTTATAAATGGGTATTCAGGCAAAATGGGTACTGTGCTTTCTAATGAAATAACTAAGGATAATGAAATGGAACTTGTCGGTGGAATAAGCAAACACTGCAGAGAATGTTTTTCAGATTTTAAATTATATGATGATATTTTTAAATTTAAAGATGCTGTAGATATGGTTATAGATTTTTCTCACCCTTCAAGTTTAGATTCTCTTTTAAAATTCGGCTTGATAAATAACGTTCCGTTAGTTATTGGAACCACAGGATTGTCTGATGAAAATTTTAAAAATATAAAGGAAGCCGCAAAAAAGATTCCCATATTTTATTCTGCAAATATGTCTTTGGGAATAAATTTGCTCTTGTCTCTTGCAAAAAAAGCTGCTTCTTTTTTAGGTGACAGTTTTGATATAGAGATAGTGGAAATGCACCATAACAAAAAAATTGATTCTCCAAGCGGCACAGCTTATATGATCGCTAACGAAATAAATAAATCATTTAATGAGCCTAAGAAATATGTTTTTAACAGACATGAAAGAGCAGAGAAACGACAAAAAAATGAAATTGGAATTCATTCCATCCGAGGGGGAACAATAGTAGGAGAACATTCAGTTTTATTCCTTGGAGAGGATGAAGAAGTGGAAATAAAGCATCGAGCATTATCTAAAATAGTTTTTGCTCAAGGGGCTATTAAAGCTGCCAAATTCATATATAAAAAAAGCGCAGGATTTTATACTATGGATGATATGCTTAAAAACTTTACAGGAAGGGAGAATTAATTAATGACTAATGATAAAGATTTCTTGGATGATCCCTATAAGATAGCCCAATATTTGAAAAACTCACAAAAAACTACTCCGATAAAGGCGTATGTCAGAGGTAATATAGATAATATGGATTTATCCAAATTTAAACATTTTGGAAATAACGATCTCACAATATTAATCGGAGAATGGGCAGACTTTAAAGATCTCCTTGAAAAGAACGGTAGTAATATTTACGAATATTACATTGAAAATAATCAAAGGAATTCAGCAATTCCACTATTGGATATAAAAGATATCAATGCAAGAATTGAACCGGGAGCTATAATCAGAGACATGGTTCATATAGGAAACAAGGCCGTAATAATGATGGGAGCCGTAATAAATATAGGAGCTGTAATTGGCGATTATACTATGATAGACATGAACACGGTGATAGGCTCCAGAGCTCAGATCGGTAAAAATGTTCATGTGGGTGCCGGAGCTGTAATTGCAGGATTGTTGGAACCTCCCAATAAGACTCCTGTTATAATCGAAGATGAAGTTTTAATTGGAGCAAATGCTGTTGTCTTGGAAGGCGTCAGAGTAGGAAAAGGTTCTGTTGTTGCGGCAGGTTCTGTTGTTACAATGGATGTCCCTCCAAACAGTGTTGTTGCGGGGATACCTGCTAAATTTATAAAGGAAAAAGACAATAAAACAAAAAATAAAACTGCTATAGTAAAGGAAATAAGAGAATAAAATATGCCTTGCAGGTTTTCTGCAAGGCATATTTTATTCTGATTAATTGTCTTCCTCAAATGTAAAAATATAAGGCATATTTCTGTAATAATTCCCATAATTAAGGCCATAGCCCACTATAAATATATCCGGTATATCAAAGCCAATATAATCAGGCTTTAAATCTATTTTTCTTCTACTGGGTTTATTTAAAAAAACACAGGTTTTTATGGAATTTGGAGAATGACCTTTTAAATAATCTATAACATACTTCATGGTCAGTCCTGTATCCATTATGTCATCAACTACCAATACGTCTCTTTCCTTTATATCGGATCTGATACGAGAAATAATTTCAACATTTCCTGTAGATTCCTTCTCATTTCCATAACTGGAAGTAGTCATAAAGTCAATCTCAACGGGAATTTTTATATTTCTGACCAAGTCAGACGTAAATATAAAACTTCCTCTCAATAAAGAAATAATTACTAAGTCCTTTCCCATATAATCATTAGAAATAATATCTCCCAGTTCCCTATTTCTACGTTGAATTTCTTCATCCGTAAATAAGATCTTTTTTCTTTCGTTCTTTTTCAAGATATTTCCCTCCTTCCATTAAACTACATTTTTTTTATTAAATTTTTCTTTATTTCTTTAAGTTCATATAATATTTTATTCAAAGTATATTGTATGCTGATTGCAATTATAAAAAGAATTACATATTTTGTAACGTCCCAATGCATTTGACCACCTCTAATCTTTTGTTTTTCTCCTTATATTATAAATCAATTTTTCTTTAATCGTAATCCTTTGTTCTATTATTATCATCTTTTACATACTCCAACTTAGAGACGGATACTTCATAAGCAACTTTTACTTCCGCTTCTCCATTAGAAAGTTTTTTCTGATAATTTCTGCTTTGAATTCTTCCCCATACCTTAATATGATCCCCTATAAGAAGCTTTTCACAAAACCTTGCATTCCTTCCCCAGGAAATGCAAGGAATATAGTCAGACTTATTATAAGGCCTGTTAACAGCGATCAATAGGTCGGATATTTCTCTTCCAAAAGGAGTTGTTCTGTACACCGGCTGTTTGCATATATATCCGTCAATAAATATCTCGTTGGGCTTTTTCATTAATTCTTCCATTTCATCCTCTTGCGGAATATAAATATCCCTTGCAAAAATTGTCAACATAAGCTTGTTGGAATTATTTATGTAGCGATTGTATGATCTAAGCTGACCATCAATGACAACATAAGTGCCAACCGAAAAATCCATGTTTACAAAAAGCCTTTCGGAAATAGTGATTGGCAGTACATCAGCAAAATCACTCAATCTCGGCACTTCCAACTCAAAAGAGTAAAAACCTTCTCCATACATTTCGTGACTAAATTTCATTTCAGTTTTAACTTTCCCTATTACCTTGACTATATTTGTTTCAATAACCTTATCCACCATATTTCCCCAATTCCCCCTTATTCTTATGTTTTTAGTACAATCTATATTTATTCATTTAAAACATACAATATGATTACTAAAATAAAATTTTTATAATTTCTATATTTGACATATAACTTAAAAATCCTTCTTAACAACTCAGACGAAAATTTCAATTAATTGTTTTCAATGTACTTCTTTGACTTTTTCTATAGCTTTTTTGATTGTTTCTATAGGGATACCATAATATATTCCCGTAGAAATGGAGGCCATTCCATTATATACACTATTTTCTTCAATAAAATTCAACTTTGCGGGAAACTCCAATCCATCAATAACTGTCCCAAAAAAATTTATTATTTTTCTTTGAATACAATAATTAAATTGAACCATATTATCAATATTTAAGCTGGAAGCAGTAATAGTGGATTTATTATTGAGACCATAAGTTATAATCACAGCCTTATTATTTCCTTTAAGTAATTCGATGCTGTTATTATCATCACTGTTAAAAATAACTATATTGGAAATATTCGAAAAGAATTCTTTTAAATATTTATTCTCTGCCCATTTTCCGCTTAAATTAGTGTGAACAATCAAATCAAATTTTAAATGTAAATTATTAATTGCTTCCAATGTCTCGGAAGTTATATTCATTAATCCGATTTGTATATCCTCCTTAGATTTTAAAAACAATATCTTTCCATCATCGTTCTCATAGATAATATGATAACCTCCGTTAAAAAATATTTCCTCAATTAAATAAAAAACGGCATTATCTTCCTCATTCCCTAAAACCCCAATAAAACTTATCTTTTGTAATCCCATGTTTTTCCTCCTCTTTATCAGTCAGTTTTATTACTTTCTGTTTTTATTTGTCTTCCCGTATTATCAATATAATAATTATCCTTATATATCAATTGAGAAACGGGTATTATTTCATATCCGTCCTTTTGTAACTTTTCTATTACTATGGGTAAATACTCAGCTACATATTTTGCGTTGTTATGAAACAACACTATAGATCCACTTCTCACATTTCTTGTCACTCTATCTACTACAGGTTGTACTCCCAATTCTTTCCAATCCAAAGAATCCACATCCCACTGTATAGGATAATAACCGTTTTCTCTGCAGACTCTTATTACCGTGTCATTATAATCTCCAAATGGAGGCCTGAACAATATCGGTTTTTTCCCAGAAATCTCTTTAATTTGATCCCCTGTTTTACTTAACTCCTGTATCATTTGTTCTTCCGATAATTTTGTCATATATGGATGATTGGTAGAATGATTTCCTATATCATGTCCTCTGCTGCTTATTTCTTCTACAAGTTCAGGATATTTTTCTACCCAGAATCCCACAAGAAAAAATGTAGATTTTATATTATATTTATCCAATATATCCAATATAGTTCTTGTAGAGTCTATTCCCCAAGCCGCGTCGAACGTTATCGATATTTTTTTATCGTTTCTTTCTACACTGTAAATAGGCAATTCCCTAATATTAGAAAAAGCTTCCCTTACGTTGATATTATATGTAATACTGGTATAAATAATCGATATAATTAAAACTCCAATCATTACTGCTCCTTTTAAAATGTTATCTCCTTTCGCTTTAAATGTCTTCAAAATATCTCCTCCCTTATATCTACTAATACAATTTATTCACAAATGTTTTTATATATAACACTTTATGAATTGCTACTTCTCTTTTATACATGATATGATATAATTTAATTAGTTCATACTAAGAAGGTGATTGAAATGTTTGTTGATAATAGCGAAGAACTTGCTCAAAATAAACTTCTTCTTTTATATATAATAGACAAATCCCCCAAACCTCTTACAAATGCAGAGATAACGGAATTTGTCCTGGATAATAATTATATGAATTTTTTTCTCGTGCAACAATTTTTAAGTGAATTAGTAGAAACAAACTTTTTAAAATATTCCGATGAAAATGAAAAGAATTATTATATTCTTTTAAATAAAGGTAAATTAACTTTAGAATACTTTGATAACAGAATTCCAAAGGATATAAAAGACGATATCGATAAAAAGTTAAAAATAAAAAAGATAGAAATAATGAGAGAAAAGCAGATAAGAGGCAGCTATATTAAAAAAAACGATAAGGAATATGTTGTAACCTTGAAATTGGTTGAAGGGGATACTACTCTATTTAATATTGATTTAAATGTTGCAAATATAAATCAAGCAAAGTTAATATGCGATAATTGGAAAAAAAATCCTGACTCAATATATCAGGATATCTTAGACAGCATCATAAAGCTAAGGTAACATCATAATAATAATAGACCGTTTGGTTCTTTTCCCGTATTTATATTCATATATATTTTATCCTTATCAATGTCAAAAATCGTTAATATATTTTCCGATATATTAGTTATAAATAACATTTTATCCTTATCCCAAAGTATTTTATTAGGCATGCCTTTAAGAAAATTTTTAGTCAATATTCTATCCTCTTTAATATCTAACTTATATAAAAAACCATCGTCAATATTTGTTAGATATATGAATTTTTTATTAATCATTATCATATTATTAAATATACCTTTTAGATTGATACTTTTAACTATTTGTCTGTCGTGAAGATTTATAATTGAAATATTGCTTTGATTTATAATTCCATTGTTAATATAGGACAAAACATACATGTATCCTTTTTCGATGAATATTTTAATCGGATTTTTATCCAATTTAATCTTTCCTTCCCCTTCACTATTTATATCTATTACGTCTATACTGTAGCTATTAGAATTAGCTACAAGTATTTTTTTTGTATCTCTATCGATTTCTATATCAACTGGTTTTTCTCCTACAGGAACATTTTGAATCAACTGAAAATTTTTTTCATCCAATATTGAAACAGAATTTGAGTCCGTATTAGATATAAATATATATCCTTCAAAGGTTTTTATTGATGTAGGAAAACTTCCTACCACCACTACATCTTCAATTTTTCTTTTATCCATATCCATTTTAAATACGGTATTGTTGTATGCATTTACAATATAAATCTTATTTTCTTCACTACTCATGCTCATCTCATAAGGTCCTATATAAAAACCATCTAAATATAATTCCTTTTCTAAATTAACAAAGGATAAAAGGGAAACTGTTTCCACCTTCAATTTTTTTCTAAAATCTACTATTGTTAAAGAATCATCACCTGTATTAGCAACTATCAATATTCCTTTTTTTTTCAATATTTCACCTCCATCCACATTTATATAACAATTTATGCTTATTTATGGATTTCGGTGATAAAATCAAGTATCTACTTTTTAATGATTTTCATCATGGATTCCCGTTTATCGGCCTTTAAATTTCTTCTTTTTATTTCTATTATCAAATTATTTACTCTCATGATCCCATCTCTATAATCTTCTTCACAACCTAAAGATACTAAATATTTAAGATTTTCTGTTTCATCAAAAAATTTTCTTATAAGTTCCTCATCTTTAAACCTGGTATAAGGATTGAATTTTATTATCCTCATAATAATAATCCTCCTCCGGAATATATTAATAATATTTACTCCAGAGGAGGTAAAAAAAGAACTACATATTCATAATAATTGTCCTAACATCTCCTACTAAATATAAAGAACCTGAAAATAATATCATATCATCGGGATTTGCAACTTTCAGTGAATAATCTACAGCCTTATGAATATCTTTTTCAACATATATATTGCTACTATAATTTCTTATTTTTTCAGCTAATTCCTCTGCTTCCATCTTTCTCACACCGTTGGGTTCCGTAATTATTATCATATCAGCCATCGGAACCAAATCTTTTATTACACTGTCCACATCCTTATCTTTAAGTATTCCTATGCCCAATATAAGCCTCTTATATTTAAATAGTTTTATTGACTCTCTTAAAGACAAAGCACCTTGAGGATTATGAGCTCCATCAATAAGAAAAATGGGATTTCTTCTTAAGACTTCCATTCTTCCTTTCCATTTTGTATTCTTAAGCCCTCTCCTTATTTGTTCATCACCTATCTCTAAAAATTTCCTGTCTCTCAATGTGACTATCGTTGTCAAAGCCAAAGATGCATTAAAAACTTGGTACCTTCCCAGCAATGAAATATTTAGATCCTTAAAAAAGTGACCTGAGTAATTATAATCAAACACAGCACCTTCATCATTTGTACTTTTTATAGACACATTGTCTTCGGAACACAATATGAGTTCCGCATTTTTATCCTGAGCTACTTTTTTAATTACATTTAATGCCTCTTCTTTTTGGGGATATGATATAACTAATCCTCCCTCTTTTATGATACCTGCTTTTTCATATGCAATTTTTCCTAAAGTATCTCCCAATATATCCATATGATCCATATCGATAGTAGTGATGACCGATGCCAAAGAGCTTTCTATCACATTAGTTGAATCAATTCTTCCGCCTAAGCCTACTTCTAATACCACATAATCTACCTTCATATTGCTAAAATATAAAAACGCGGCAGCGGTTATAATCTCAAAGCTTGTGGGACGAATGCCTTCATATTTAATCATATAGTCTGATTTTTCCTTAACTTGTTCTATGACTTGCGTCAAATCCTCATCGGAGATATTTTTGTTATTTATTTGAATTCTATCATTAAAAACCTCCAAATAAGGAGAAGTATAAACTCCCACTTTACAACCCGTTTCCATGAGCATATTCCCAATGTAGGATACAACGGAACCCTTTCCGTTGGTTCCCGCAATATGAACATATTTCAAACCTTTATGAGGGTTACCTAAAAGTTCTAAAAGCCGTCTTGTAGAATCAAGACCTAATTTGGAACCAAACCTTTCAACGCTCCTTATATACTCCAAAGCTTTACTATAGTTCATTTTAAATATAACCTCCTATTTTCCATCCCTTTTCTATCAATTATTAATAAATAAATAAGGAGTATACAAATAATTCATTAATATATAAGCAAAGGTCAGAAACAAAATATATTGTTTATAAGGCTGTTTTATTCTGTCCTTTTTTCTCGACATGATTACCGCACAAAGACCCACCAGTGAAAATACTGTAGGAATTATAATTTTACTGCCTGTAAAAGTCAACAATTTAGGCATATACAAAACGGCCTCAGGTTTATAAAAACTATTTATAGTTATAATTTGAAAAAATAAATATATGAATATTCCTATTATAAGATACTTATAACCACTCTTCTCAATTCTTTCATTAATGGAAAATATATATATCAGCCATCCAAGAACAGGTAACAAAGGTAAAAACCTTCCTGCAAAAGAAATAAGCAATAGATAGCTTGTAAGGGAAGGAACTTCTTTTCCTAAGGCTTCCTTTACATCATTGGAATTTATTTTAGTAGTACTCAACAGTACACTTTTATCCGTAGTAGCTGCCATAACTTTAAAATATTTTCCTTCATCCGGTTCAAGCCAGAAGCATACTTCTCCATCTTTTCCTTTTACATAGCTTGGCTTTATTGATAATCCTTTTGTTTTAGATATAAGTTCGGTTTTATTTATTCCTTTCCTGTTTAGCCCCACTTTTACGATATTAGTTTTTTCTCTGCTGTAAAGATCTAAATAAGTAGTTCCTCCGACTAATATTTCAATCCCATTTTCGTTTTCTCCTATCACTACGGGATTGCTGTAAAAATATCCAAGGCCCATATCTGGATAATCATTAAACTTAACGGGTTCAAAGGATTTCTCGGTACTCTTATTGTATCCTGCTAAGATATAGCCGAAATTATTAGCGCCTTTGCCTTGAGTTGTAATTAAAGAATAAATATTTTCCCCGTCACCGCAGAGGACAAAGTCTCTCACTTTCATTCCTATTTCGCTAATTTCCCAAACGGTAACAGCATCAGACATGATTCCGTCTCTACATTGGCTGATACGATATTCCTTAATGCCCGTTTTATTATTATAATTTACTGTTTGCAGATATATATTTTCATCTTGAGAATATACCTTTAAATCCTTAATATTTCCTGAAATTTCTCCGTCAAAGATGGTTTCCCCGTCACCACGGCAAATACTTATCATACCATCTTTTTTCAAAAAAGCAAGTATTCCTTTCTTCCCGTCACTATAATAATCCAATTTTTCTACATTATTCATTATTTCCTTTACCTGCACTGTTTTCAGGTCATCGGAAATTTCTCCTCTATAAACTGTATTTTTGTTATTGTCTCTCCACAAAATATACTTGCCATCTAAAAAAACCTCTTGGGAACTTGTAGTATTGAATTCCAATTGAGGAATATAAACTTTTTCTTCCTTCAATAACTCCATTTTGTTATTAAATAATTTAATCTTTAAGCCTTTTTCATCTCCATATGCCTGATCCAAAAATAAAATATTCTCATCAATATCTGATACTAAGGGGTTTCTATTAAAACTTGTTTTCTGTATGGATATTTCCCGACTCCAATTTGGAGATGGAGCCGCAGCACTTAATTTACTATTATACATAACATGGATAAAAGTTATTACCAAAAATATTACAACAAAAAAAATAATTACTCTTTTAATAATATCACCTCCTTGTTTAATAAATATATTCTACCACCATATTATTCTAATTTAAATCTATTAATAAAAAAATCGGTTGAAAAATCAACCGATTTTTTATTAATTATTTTTAATAATATTTAACCTTTCCAAAACTTTATCCATCATATCTTTATACTTCGTCTCTTTTTCTCTTTCAGCTTCTACAACTTCCTTAGGAGCTTTATCTATAAACCCTTTATTGGACAACTTGCCTCTCACTCTTTTCAATTCAGATTCCAACTTTTCTCTTTCTCTTTCGAGTCTTTCTCTCTCTTTTTCAAAATCTATTAAATCTCTCATAGGCAAATATATCTCACATTTTTCCAAAACCACTACTCCATTGTCTTCTCCTAAGCCATCTTTGGAATCTCTTATATATATATCATTGGCAAAAGCCAAATTAACAAAATATCTCTTGCCCTCATCAATTACCTTTTTAATTTCTTCATCTTGAGTTACAAATATCATATTTGATCTTCTTTTAGGCTCTACATTCATTTCCGATCTGATATTCCTTATTCCTTTAATAGCATTCATTATATACTCCATGCTTCTTTCCGCTTCCGGAAAATTAATATTTTCTCGGTATACAGGCCATGAAGATATAATTAAAGGTTTTTCTTCGTCGGGAAGATATCTCCAAATTTCTTCGGTAATAAAAGGCATAAAAGGATGAAGCATCTTCAAAATATCCTTTAACACAATTAACAGAACCTTCTGGGCAGTTTCCTTAGTTTTTCTTTCCGTTCCATATAATCTTCCCTTCACTATTTCTATATACCAATCACAAAACTCATCCCATATAAAATCGTATATTTTCTGAGCTGCCATGCCGAGTTCATATTTATCAAGGTTTTCAGTTATCTCTCTTACCACATTATTCTTTCTGGAAAGTATCCATTTATCTTCTTCCTCTAAATCTCCAGTATCAAAATCATACGATTTTATATCTTCATCAATATTCATCATAACAAATCGAGTCGCATTCCACAATTTATTGGCAAAATTTCTGCTTGATTCAACTCTTTCCATATAAAATCTCATATCATTGCCCGGACTATTTCCGGTAACCAATGTAAATCTCAAAGCATCTGCTCCATATTTGTCTATTACATCTAAAGGATCAATTCCGTTTCCCAAGGATTTACTCATCTTTCTCCCTTGAGAATCTCTTACAAGACCTGTAAGAAATACATTATCAAATGGAACCTCCCCCGTTTGCTCTAATGCAGAAAAAACCATTCTTACAACCCAGAAGAAAATAATATCGTATCCGGTAACCAATACATCTGTGGGATAAAAATACTTCAGATCCTCTGTTTCTTCAGGCCATCCGAGAGTTGAGAAGGGCCAAAGGGCTGATGAGAACCATGTATCTAACGTATCAGGATCCTGATATATATTTTTACTTTTACATTTGGGACATTCTTTCGGTTTATCCTTTGATACCACCACTTCGCCACAATCTTTGCAATAATACACGGGAAGTCTATGTCCCCACCAGAGCTGTCTCGAAATACACCAATCCCTAATATTCTCCAACCAATTAGTGTATATTTTGCCGAATCTGTCGGGAATGAACTTAAATTGTCCATCTTCGTAGGCCTTAAGAGCAGGTTCTGCAAGAGGTTCCATTTTCACAAACCACTGCCTTGATATTATAGGTTCAACTATAGTATGACATCTTTCACAATGTCCCACACTATGCATATGTTCCTTTATATCTGTTAAATATCCTTCGGATTTAAGGTCTTCAATTATCTTATTTCTTGCCTCATATCGATCTAAGCCCTCGTATTTTCCTCCGTTTTTATTAATGGTCGCATCATCGTTAAATATTTTAAACTGACCTAAATTATGTCTCAACCCAACTTCAAAATCGTTGGGATCATGAGACGGAGTAATCTTCACAGCTCCCGAGCCAAAGTCCATATCAACATATTCATCAGCAATGATAGGTATCTCTTTATTAACCAGTGGAAGTATAAGAGTCTTTCCGATTAAATTCTTATATCTTTCGTCTTTAGGATTAACAGCTACCGCCAAATCTCCCAGCATCGTTTCTGGCCTTGTTGTTGCAATAGTAATAAACTCCTTTTCTCCTTTAATGGGATATCTGATATACCAAAGCTTGCCTTCCGTATCTTCATGTTCCACTTCCGCATCCGATAAAGCAGTTTTACAATTAGGACACCAATTGATGATTCTGTTTCCTCTGTATATAAGACCTTTATTATATAACCTTACAAATACTTCTTCCACCGCATCGCTAAGTCCTTTATCTAATGTAAATCTTTCCCTGCTCCAATCACAGGAAGCTCCTAACTTTTTAAATTGTTCCTTAATATTTCCTCCATATTTTTCAGTCCAATTCCAGGCTTCTTCAAGAAATTTTTCTCTTCCCAATTTCTCTTTGCTCTTGCCTTCTTTTTTTAATTTATCTACTACTTTTGCTTCAGTAGAAATACTGGCATGGTCTGTTCCCGGAAGCCATAAGGCTTCATATCCTTCCATCCTCTTCCATCTGATTAAAATATCCTGAATCGTTCCGTTCAGTGCATGGCCTAAATGAAGATTTCCGGTTACATTAGGAGGAGGCATCATAATAGAAAAAGATTTCTTATCTTTATTTACATGAGCTTTGAAATATCCCTTATCATTCCAGAAACTATACAGCTTATCTTCAAATTCCTTCGGATTATAAGTTTTTGGTAAATTATTTTTCACGTTCTAACCTCCTTAATAAAACTTAAAAACCCTTCATCCTTAAATATAAGGACGAAGGGTTAATACGCGGTACCACCTTAATTCCGCCAAACATGCTGCGGCTCTTAATTATAACAAACTATATAACGGAATTACCCGTTCAGATTTACTGTCATTTCAATCTGAAAACTCAAGAGCTACCTTCAATAAACCTTTTATGAGAAAATCTCTCAGCCCTCGGATCTTCCTCTCTGTACAGAAGTATTTATCTACTCTTCTCCGTCAAAGTAATTAATATTACGTTATATTATATAATATATCAGTTTTTGTACTGTTGTCAACATTAATTTTATTGGAGGTAATTCCGGGAAAAGCTAATTCCCGATTAACAAATACACTCTTATTCCTTTAAACATAAAAGCCTTTCTATTACAAAATATCTCTTTTTTATATACATTTTCTATAAACTTATTCCTTTTAAA